>Ga0265293_10000036_pt1:0-52500 | contig 276781 bp, 210 predicted proteins | sample Munlanlewell138R_FD_192505 | JGI IMG/M metagenome (GOLD analysis project Ga0265293, IMG submission 192505) | Leachate microbial communities from a municipal landfill in Southern Ontario, Canada - Leachate well 138R | ecosystem: Engineered > Solid waste > Landfill > Unclassified...
AAATGTTATAAACTATTTTATCTCTTGCTTTCTCGTCAAGCTTATCAAGAAACTCTTTTGCCTCTTCCAAAAACTCAACTCGAAATTTGTAATCTGTCATCCGTTTTAAATTATAAGCAAATTTACATGTTTCTTATTTAGGAAACAAATTTTTTCGTTAAATCTTAATTGTGTTCTTCAATTTCGGGGTTCGATGTTTTGGGAAACGGTTGAAAATGCTGACGCACAACTCATAAATATGCGCAATAATACAATGTTTATTTCAAATATCAACATACTAAGCAAACGGGAATATTCTCTTGATAAACAGGCAATCAGATTAAAACCAATATTACGCATTTTGCATATTATCTTTTCAAAAAGATTGCGTAAGTTTGTATTTTGCGCTGATGCACACCGGGCATCCTGCGTGATAGAAAATTGATTTTGTCATTTTAAATTAATTTAAGTTGTTTTTTGGCATTTTTGCTGGTGTGAACATAGTAAGGAATCCTAACTAAGCAAATTATTTTTTTAAGAAATCTTAATAGAAATTTTTTAAACAGTAGGTAATCTGCAATATATGATTGTCGAATGTGATGAGGAAATTGGCTCTTTGGCAACACTTGGGGAATATATCGTCCTAAAAAAAGTTTACAGGTTAATACTTAGATCCAAAAATAAATTTAAAAATCAAATTTAGTCCTAGAATGACTTTACTTTTCTTGTCCATTTCTAAACGTTTTGGTATAAACCTATTGTAGGACAAGGAAGTATTTAAAGGACAGTCAGAAGCCATTATTTTTTGAATAAACGTACTGCCCAATAATTGCTGGTTAAAAATGTTATTAGCACGATGGTTAAGGTACTTGAAGGCATTAATATCGCACAAACAAGAGGCGATAAAAGTCCTTGTACGGCAAAGTAAATCCCGATAAGATTATAGGTTACAGAGAATGTAAAACATGAGCGAATAATGAACTTATTCTTTTGAGCAAGCGCAATCAATTTGTCAAAATGAGCCAATTGTTTTGCAGATAGGATGGCATCTGCAGCGGGACTGAAATTGTTAATGTTTTCTGCTAAACTGATTCCTACATCACTCTGTTTGAGAGCGACTGCATCATTTAACCCATCGCCAATCATGGCAACAATATTTCCGTTGCGCTGAGCATTTTTTATAAAATTTAATTTGTCATCGGGCTTTTGTTCAAAACGGATATCAGCATTTGTTCCGAAAAGTTGTTCAAAAGTGGCTTTTTGATTGGGTTTGTCTCCTGAAATAAGCGCGAATTTGACTTTGTTTTTGAGGTTCTGAAGCATTTCGGTCATGCCTTTTCTCAAACCCTGTTTAAGCAAAAAATAGCCTCTGTATTGTTTATCAATAAACAGATAGAGCACCGTGCCGGTGTTGTCTTGCGGGAGTGGTTCTGCAAAGTAGGGCATGGTGCCGATTTTTAAAAAGTGACCTTCAACCAAACCTTCTGCGCCCAAGCCGGCAACCTCGTTAAATTGATGTACTTCATGCAGGGGCGTGTCTCCCAATAAATTTCTAATGGGATATTTAATTGATTGCAAACTTGGCTTTGTCAGACTGTTTACCAAGATTTTCTCCAAGTCGCTTAATTCTTTGCCTATGAATGTAGCGGTGATATTGTCATTGGAAGTTAGAGTGCCGGTTTTGTCAAACACCAAGTAATCTATTTTGGCAAGTTTTTCAATGACATAAGCATTCCTCAGATAGAGTCCGTGTTTTCCCAATAATCGTATCAGGTAGCCATTTGTGAATGTATAAGTCAGCAACAGGCCACAAGGACAAGCGATAATCAAAACGGCTGTAACGGCAGTCCAAATCAGCGAAGTGTCATTAAAATACCAGTACACCGCAGCCGCCAGTGCAACGGCAAGCACGACCCATGTAAAATTACGCCCTAACTTATGTACAAAACTGTTTTTGTTTTCGTCAATTTCTTTGGAATCGGCACCTGCATTTTTATTCCATAAACCGGTAAGATAGCTTTGGGCAACGGGTTTTGAAGTTACAACTTCAATAGCACCCCCCAATTGTCTTCCTCCGGCATAAACCAGTTCTCCAATTTCTTTTGCAACAGGTATGGATTCACCGGTTACAAAACTATAATCAATTTCAGCCCGTCCTTTAGACACTATGCCGTCTGCCGGCAACAATTCGTTGCTGTGTACCAATAGAACATCTCCGGTTTGAATTTCAGGTAAGGGCTTGGGGGTTTCTTTGCCCTCTTTGAGCACTGTGGCAGAAATAGGAAAATAATCCGTGTAATCTCTGTTAAATGATAGTTGTCCGTATGTTTTGTCTTGGATTGCTCTGCCAATCAGCATAAAAAATACTATACCCGTCATGGAATCAAAATAGCCGGACGTGTGATATACAAACACATCTACAATGCTCCTCACAAAAGTTACCAAAATTGCTAACGCAACCGGAATATCAATGTTGAGGTGCTTGTGTTTTATCCCTTTCCATGCTGAATTAAAATAGATTTGAGCACTATAGAAAAATACAGGGATGGCTAATGCGAAACTCAAATACCTGAAGATTATTGCCAGATAAGCCTCTTGCTGTAAATCATTTGAGAAATATTCAGGCACACTCAACAGCATGATATTGCCAAATGCGAAGCCTGCAATGCCTAATCTGTATATGAGTGATTTGTCAATAGGATTTTTTTTCTTTTCTAATTGTTGCAAGCTGATATGTGGCTCATAGCCAATATCTTCAAGCGTTTCCACAACTTTTCTGAGATTCGTTTCTTGCTCGTTGAAAACAATTGAAACCTCTTTTTTCAAGAATTGCACATCTGTTCTGATAATGCCTTTGTGCAGTAAATGTAAGTTTTCCAATAAATAAAGACAAGAGCTGCAATGGATAACAGGGATATAAAACGTAATGTAAGATTTTCCTTCATTGCTGAATTCAATCAAGGATTGTTGCACCTTTTCATCTTCTAAAAAAGCAAACTTGTTCTTTCTAGCTGTGTTTCTGCGGTTGATTCCTGATTGCTCATTCAGAGTATAGTAGTTACAGAGTCCTGCATCGTTCAGTAACTGAAAAACAGTCATACATCCGTAACAACAGAAGTATTTTTCTTCAATATGTAAGGACTTATCCGGACAAACTTCTCCGCAATGATAGCAGTGTAGAGTGTCGCTTGAGGTATGGATTTCCTTGTCAATTCTGACTTTATGCAAACTCATTATCAGACAATTTGTTCTTAATCGCTTGTACGATTCTTTCGCGTACAATATTCGTCCAATCTGCCATTAAAAATTCTAATTGAACAAGATCATTCATCACAATTTGTTCAATGGAAGTTAATTCAGAACCGGTATTAAATCCATGCATATTTTGTTTGATTCTCAATAACAAGGTGAGAATGAGATTTTGATAATGATATAATTTGTCAACTGCCGGCTCGGGTAAGGTGAAATCTTTTTCTAAAATTTTCTTTTTTAAGAAAGGGAGAAATACAAAGGACTCTAAACGCATTAATTTTTCACATTCATTTTTCATTTGTATAAATAGAATGCTCAGTGTGTGTTCATTATCAGCATTTGCAAAAAGATCTTCATTTTCTAAAAAAGCGTTGTTGATTGAATTCATTTTGTTGGCTATGTCCACATGCAATCTTTCTGAGACAAAGTCGCAGGTCTCGATAATTGAAAAGGAAATAAAGTTAATAGCAGGATAGCTTTTCATTTCAAAATGAGTTTCGGCAAACTTAGACTGAAGGCTAATGAATTAAAATGATAAAAGTCAGTTTAGGCAAATCATTTGTGTTTGTTAATCTGATATGATAAGTAAAAGAAAGTAAGCATGTTACAAGATTGAATTAACTTGAAAAGCGTATGCTCATCCGCTTACTAAGAAAAAAATGATGAAATAGAATCGCTTAATAAGCAACGTTGGCAGTTTTAACCAACCTGTCTTTATCCACCACTTTAATTTTCTTTCCCACCATGTCAATCATGCCGTCTTTTTTGAATTCTGAGAGAAGTCTGATAGTAGATTCGGTGGCTGTTCCTACGATATTGGCAATTTCTTCCCTTGACAGTTGAACATTAATTGTAGAGCCGTCTTCTTCCGAGCCATAGGTTTCTCTGAGGAATAACAGAGCTTCTGCAAGTCGTTCACGCACGGGCTTTTGTGCCAATTGAACAATTTTGTTTTCCGCGTTGTGCAACTCAGAACTTAACAAACTCAAGAGAGAGAGTGAGAGGTCAGGATCTTTTTTTAAGACATTAAAAAATGTTTCTTTAGGGATAAAACAAACGATGCTGTCTTCTAAAGTGATAGCGGAAGCAGTGTATCTATTTCCACCAAGTAATGCTTTGTATCCAATAATATCCCCGCTTTTGGCAAGTCTTACAATAGTTTCTTTGCCTTCATCACCAATTTGAGAAAGCTTAATTTTCCCTTCGCTGATACAGAATAATCCGTGTGGATGAGCACCTTCATAGAATAAGTATTGCCCCTTTTTATACATAGAGGTAACTTTGCCATCACTGATTTCACTGATATTGTCCCCGCTGGAGTTACAAAATACGGAGTGACTGCGGTGTCCGCAAATGGTGCAATTTTTTGATTTTAATTTCTCATCCATTGTTTCAAAGGTAAATTAAAATTCGTTTTTATGTACGCAAATATAGGTGTTCAAATTGTATTCGTAAGCGATTTAGTTTATTTTCTCAGTATGTGCTATAAAACTGCTCTGAATACGATTGTAATATGAGCCTTCAATGTTTTCAATAGCCCAAAGTGTTTTTTCATGATACGAAATCTTTCTTTCCAGCTTGCCCATTTCTTTTTAGAGGATAAACCACCCAGTTCAAATCCAGAATGTACCAACCAAGAGTTTTTTGTTTTAATATCTTGTTCCAAAATAGTACATAACCAATCATAATCCGCAGCTATTTTCCAAGTTAAATCAAATTCAGGGCAATACGATTTTTTTACAATTACCGATTGATGATTTACAATCATACCTCCTAACATGGATTGTAAGGTTAAATGCTGAGGCAGTTTGCGAGTAGTGTGTTCACTTCGTGTTCCAATATTGCTCCCATCTGGAAGGGTGAGCATGGTTTCTCCAAAAATTAAATCAGCATTTGCAAAATAGGGATTCAGTAGTTGAACAATATTGTCAGCAAAAACAACATCACCGGCATTTAAAAACCAGAGGAAAGTGCCTTTAGCAGCTTTCAGCCCTTTGTTCATGGCATCATATAACCCGCGGTCTTTTTCTGATACCCAATAATCATTTGCGGAAGTATGTTGTTTTATAAATTCTACAGAACCGTCATTGGATTTTCCGTCAATTACGACCCATTGAATCTGATTGCGAGCTGTTTGTGTATTGATAGAATTTGCAGTCTTTTTAAGACCTTCTAAGTTATTCCATGTAACGGTAATGATACTTAACAATACTTCTTTATTGTCTTCTTGAGCGTCCACCGGCAGAGTTTTATGCTTTTTCGTTTGATGCTTTATATCCTTTTATGATTCCCCAAATTACCCATCCGAATGTCATTAGCAATACAAAGATTGAGGAGTAACGGGTTTCAGCAAAAAACACTTTTGCCGGTTTATAGGTGTAAACCATTTCCAAATTTCCTTTGCCGGGCGGAAGTACCGCACCTCTTAATGTGTAATTTACTTTGTAAATTGGAGTCTCCTTGCCGTTCACAAACAGTTTCCAATGGTTGTAATAAACCTCAGAGAAAACAACAAAACGTTGAAACTCACTATTGTAGCTATATCGCAAGGTGTCAGGATGATAAGAATACAAGCTGATTGACTCTTCGGGGTCTTCAATGGCAATATCTTCCGAAACCTGTAATGTTTGGTTGTTGATATTGATAACCACTTGTTTTGCAGGGTCAATATTTTTCAGACTATCCATCTCTTCTCTGTCAGACATGGTTGTAACAATATCATTCACAAACCAGGCATTGCCCAATGCAGTTTCGCGTTTTTGATACATACGTTGGTTGTTTTCCCTGTTTGCACCCATAATGTATTTGCAGTTCAGCATGTCTAATGCTCTTTCTCTTGTAACTTCAGGTACGATATATTCAGAAATGAGATCTTGGTATCTGCTCAATTTGGCTGCATGATATCCTCCGACTAATTTGTGGAAAGCGGCAGCATCATTGGTGTTAAAGGGGTCTCTTGACATATCCATTACACGGTAGTAAGGGTCTGCATCTTTCATAATATCCAAATCTACTTGGTCGGGTTGTGGTTTTTCAAAACCGGATGTAGGGTATTTAAAATCTGCCCATGTGAGATAACGCATATCTACACCCACAAGGTCTATCACCATCAGTGAACCTATGAGTAATATTGAAGTTTGTTTTTTTAGTTTTTCAGTTGCGTAGAACCAAATGACCGCCAATGCTGCAATTATGAAAAAAAGACTACGTAAGCTGTCTGTTAAAACGTAATGAGACCGTGTTTCTTGAATAGATTTAATTAAACCGTAGTTGTCTCCGAAATACTTGTCATCATTTACACCTGTAGTGCCCACCATGGAAGAACCAAATAACATTAGAAAAACAAGCAGCCCGCCTACAACATAAAAAACAGGTAAAACCGTCTTTTTCAAAAACTCTTTATTTATTTTTTGATTGAACAATTCTTTGAGAGCCAATATTGCCAATGAAATAACGGAAACTTGTGCAATTGACAATGCCATCATAGGTGTTCTGAACTTGTTATAAAAAGGCAAATAGTCAAACAAAAAGTTGTTTAACATGGGTAAATTCTTTCCCCAAGACATCATGAAAGACAACAGTGTTATGACAATTAGCACCCACTTAATATCTGATTTGACTAATCTGAATGACAATACAAACAAGAAAATAATAATAGCTCCAAAGTAAACCGGACCTGAGGTGCTGGGCATGGCTCCGTGATAGAGAGGCCATTTCTGTTCAAGAACTTGCGGGCTATTAAAAGTTTTATAAATAGGAGATTTTTCTGTAACCGTTTCTTGGCTGCTGCCACCATATAAACGAGGAACTAATACAGTAAAAGTTTCGCCAATTCCATAACTCCAGCTAAAAGCGTAATCTCTTTCCAAGCCATCATGCTTCTCACCGGCATTGTGTTCACTTAGGGCAGAACCTCCACGCATGGTATTCTTTGAATATTCTTGTGTGGTAACAAGTCTTTGCAAGTTGGACACAACCCCTAATCCACCTCCTATGACAGGCAACAAAGCCAACAATAGAGCAGCTTTAAAGTTTTTGTTCAGTATGTGTTTTACAAAGTAATAAATCCCAAAACAAAACAGGATAATCAAAGTGTAATAAGTGATTTGATAGTGGAAATAATAAGTCTGTAATGCAAAATTGTAAGTAAAAACAACAAAGCCGGCAATAAATTTTTCTTTTGCAATCAGATATAATCCACCCACCACCGCGGGCATCAATGCCATGACGTACACTTTATTAACGTGTGCCGCTTCTATACTTGAAAAAGTAAATGTCATAAACCCATAAGCTAAAGCACCGAACAGAGCCAGCAGCGGATCTACCCTCAAGCATAAAAGAAAGATATAAAACCCTATAAAACACAACAAGAGATTTTGAAATGGAAAAGCTGTATTTTCTGCAAAAGAGATATAAGACATTGTTTGATAAAAATTGGGTGCCGGACCCAGATAAATTAAGTCAGCCGGCATGCCGCTAAAGATTTGATTTGTCCAACCGAGTGCCTCACCTTCTTTTTCATAATACTGTACAGCCTCTGTGGTGGTTAACTTAGATTGCCTAACGTCTTCCATGTTATTTGTTTTGCCATTAAAAGAGGGCAGAAAATAGATATAAGAGATTGCCAGAAAAACACCGATTGCGATAAAGTGTATCTTATATTTCTCAAAAAATGCTTTCATATTCAGGTTTTTTAAGGGTTCAAATATAAGAGAAGAATAGGTTACCCAAATGAGACTTTCTTTTTTCCGGTTTTTGCAAATAGAACTACTTTACTTTTTAATCATCATCTTGTGTAATCATCAAATTAAAGTTCGATTCTGTTTGTTAAATCACTAACTTTGTTCTTATGAAGAATAAAAAGACTTTGGTATTAGGCGCAAGCGAAAAGGTTGAGCGATATGCAAATAAGGCAGTTAGATTATTGCAGGAATATAGACATGATGTTGTTGCAGTGGGTAACAAAGAAGGGGAAATAAATGGGATAAAAATTTCAAAAGAGTTTCCCTCAAATCAGGATATTCATACAGTAACACTTTATCTTTCCGAACAAAATCAAGTCCCTTATTATGACAAGATAATACAACTGAAACCCCAACAGGTAATATTTAATCCCGGAACAGAAAATCCTGACTTTGAAAAGAAGTTAAATGAAAGCGGAATTGAAACAGAAGAAGCTTGTACGCTAGTTCTGTTGCGAACCAACGCTTTTTAATACAATACCCTTCATTACTGATTACTGTAAAAGACATTGGTAGAGTAACAAGTGTCATCAATTTTGATTCCTTCCCAATCCCCTTTTGCGGGCGTAGAAGCACCGGTATCGCCATTCGTGTCTCCACCCCTGCTGTCATCTTTATAGGAAGTAAAGGAAGCAGAAGCATCCGCAGCGAACTGATTGTTGTTTTGCGCTGTAATCATGCTGTTTTTTGTAAATTTCACAGTAACTTTATGTCCAACAACCAACACATCAGAACCACTTAATGCAAGTGTATCATCAATGACATAAGGCGCATTGAGCGAACTCAATCCGACTGTTTTGCCGTTGAGAGGTTCAACTAACAAGAATATGCCATTATATTGATTTGTTTCAGTGGCTTTGTCCGGATTGTTGAACTGGTTGCTTGTGTTTAAGCTATATTGTGTACTGATAAAAATTGGTTTTGTGTTGTCAAAAAAGTAATTGTCTCTCAAGACACTCACATTATCATCTTTCATTGCAGCACCGCTGAAAGCAGCATTGGAATTGATGGTTCCATTTTTAGCACTTGTATGAGCAAAGGTACAGTGGTCAAACGTAAAATCATGTAAATCCCCCACTCCCGGATTGATATAAATCACGCCATTTCCGTCTCCTCCTCCGTATAAGAATTTACAATAAATGAAAGAAGATCCGTGTTGCGCACCGCGCATAGTGATACGCCCCCAATCGCCTTTTGCCGGTTTGGATGCTTTGTTGTCGCCATTGTTGTCTCCACAGTATGAGTCGTCCTTGAACGAAGTGAAGATGATTGGTTTTGTTTTGGTTCCTTCAGCCGTTACTTTGGCATAAATCTCCATTCCACATTTGTTATTTTCAAATTTGATAATAGTACCGGGTTCTATATCTAAGGTGGCATTTATGTCTATCCAACTTCTAATTACATATACCTTGCCTTCTTTCCATAAGGTGGGTGAATTGATGTCTCTGAAAATTTCTATTGTATCGCAACCGATATTTTTTGAAGAAGGTTTTGTGTTTGTATCTTCTTTCTTGTCTTTTTTACAAGCGAAAAGCATGAAACCTAATGTAGCAACCAAGATTCCTAATAGTAATTTGGTATTGATAAATGTTTTCATAAGTTTTGTTAATAAAGCAGTTAAATACTTTGAGTGTGCGAATGTAAATGAAAATTCAATTATTCGATTTTACACAAAAAATATATCCGGATTGCAATATTGAGGACTTTTGTAAAATAGTTTATCGATAAAACAATAAGTAAGTAGTTATAAATCAAACATATTGGAGCATAAATATAATTCAATTTGTGCTCGTTGCTATTGAGAGAAAAACAGAATTCTTACAAGAATCTTTCTTCTACTTTTTGCCAATCAAGCACTTGCCACCAATTCTTTATGTAATCCGGTCTGCGATTTTGGTAATGCAAGTAATAGGCATGTTCCCAAACATCAATACCAATCAAAGGATATCCTTTGTATTCGGATACATCCATCAATGGGTTGTCTTGATTTGGTGTAGAGCAAACTTCAAGTTTACCATTGTTTGAAATTAGCCATGCCCAACCGGAGCCAAAACGTGTTTTCGCTTTTTCCTCAAAGGTAGCCATAAATTTTTCAAAACTTCCAAAATCCTTGTCAATGGCTATTGCTAATTTACCACTGGGACGTGTTTGTGGATTTGGCGACATAATACTCCAAAAGAGTTCATGGTTATAGTGCCCGCCTCCGTTGTTTCTCATTTTTGTAGAGTATTTAGATATGTTTCTTAAAATTTCTTCCAATCCTACGTTGCCGGCAACTTTTTCATCCTTAATCGCTTCTTGTAGGTTTTTTGAATATCCGGCAGCATGCTTTGTATAATGGATTTCCATGGTTTGAGCATCTATATATGGCTCAAGTGCATTATATGAATATGGCAAAGGAGTTTGTCCAAATTCGTTTTGCAGAGAATTAATTTCTAATAAGGTGTCATCTGCACTTACTTCCAATGCAGCAGAACCAATCAAAGTGCCGGCTAAGCCTAATCCTACTATTGCTTTGCCTCCGTTTGTAATAAATTCTCTACGTGTGATTCCTTGTTTTAATTGTTTCATAATTTCTAAATAACTTTTTGAAAGGTCAAAAGTAATCAATCATGATTAACAAGTACATATTAATCCATAAGGATAGGTATTTTTTACACTATTTACTGTAAAACAAGGACTTGGTACGAGCTAAATAGTTTTAACACCATATTGTGTTGCAAGGTTTCGTAGCATATCTTCTGACATGCTGTTCAAATCAAAATCCGGATTCCATCCCCAATCTGTTCTTGCTCTTGAGTCATCAATAATTCTGGGCCAAGAATCAGCAATGGCTTGGCGTTGGTCAGGTTTGTATGAAGTTGTGAAATCAGGGATAAATTTTTGTATCGCAGCAGTAATTTCTTCTGGTGAGAAGCTCATGCCGGCAAGATTATAGCTGGAACGGATATGAATCTTGTCAGCGGGGGCATCCATTAAGCCGAGCGTTGCTTTTAGAGCATCGGGCATATAGAGCATAGGAAGGGTTGTTTTTTCACTTAAAAAACACTCATGATGCTTGGTTTGCAATGCATCGTGATAAATACTAACAGCATAGTCAGTAGTGCCTCCACCCGGAGCAGATTTATAGCCTATTAGTCCAGGATATCGCAAGCTTCTTACATCCAATCCATATCTTCTAAAATAATATTCGCAGTAACGCTCGCCCGCGAGTTTGCTGATTCCATAAACAGTGGTAGGATCCATCACGCAGTATTGAGGTGTATTGTCTCGCGGGGTGTTTGGACCAAAGACAGCAATCGAAGAGGGCCAGTATATTTTAGCTGTTTTGTACTCTAAAGCAGCGTCAAAAACATTAAATAATCCATCCATATTCAGCTCCCAACCAAGTTTGGGTTTCTGTTCAGCAGTTGCACTTAATAAAGCTGCGAGATGATAAACCTGTGTTGGTTTATGTTTTGCGAAAACATTCGCAAGCGCATTTTTATCTAATACATTTAATAATTCAAAAGGTCCCGATTCAAACACCGGGCTGTCGGATTGTCGTATATCGGAGGCTATGACATTGCTGTCTCCATAAATTTTTCTAAGCTCTTCGGTCAATTCTGTTCCTAATTGTCCGCACGCTCCTATTAATAATATTTTTTCTGTGCTCATTGAGTGGGCGAATTTACTTTGTTGTCTTAAATTTTGAAAGGTGTATGTTGTCTTTTTCAATACTTTGTTTTTCAATTTTTGGCTTCATGTTTTTCATTCAGTTTCAAAGCTAAATGAGTCCTATCCATAAAAACTTGAATTGGAAAACAAATACAATAACTAAGAGAAGTATATGCATAAGTTTTCTGTACCATTTGAGTTGATTGTCAACAGTATAATAATGCGCGAGTATAATGCTCAATGGTAACGCACATAACAGACTCTCTTGTAATGGATTTTCGTTTCCTGTAAATGTCAGTAACAAAGCAATGGCAAGATAGAAATAAATTAAGATGATGATTCGTCTGGTTTTAATTGTGTTACGCCAGTAATTGCTTACTATCCTGATAGACGCTAATACCGCTATTAATGTAATGTATGGAAAGGGGGAGTATAATATTTGAAAAAGTATATTCTTGGTGTCAAAAGAAGGAAAGTTCAAATATTCCGGGAAAAACACATCGTTTAATAAATAGTTGAGCACAAATGCAATAAAGATAGGTAAAGCAAAACCAAGTAAAGCTGCCATGATTTCTTTAAACTTAATTGCCCTAAAAAACATGATTCCTATCAACATAAAAACCAACATTACAATGAATGACAAGTTTAACAGAACACAAAATCCCGTTAAAATCCCAGTCAAAAAGATATTATCAAAAGGATAAGGCACTTTGTAGAGTTCGAACAATTTTTGCATGGAAATAATCATCAAAAATGTAACAAGGATGGGAGAACCTAACAGATAATATTCCGGATAAATTGAAGCTATCAAGCAAAAGAAATATGCGCCTAAGAAATTTCTTCTAAACAAGATTTCATGTTGAACCATCATATTGTTGAGGAAAAGAGCAGATAAATAAACAATGCCGGTGCTCAGCAAGAAAGCCACATATTGATTTTGATTTAAAATTGAAAAGATGAAATCTGTATAATTTTGTGCCGTTGGCTGCCATGCTATATCACCCAAATAACCAATCAGAAAGAACACTCTCACACAGATTAAAAAGCCTAAGAGTGCCAAGGGGTTGATTGCCTTTATGTCTGAAAAAAACTTAATCAAGGATTTTGATATGTTATTTTAATGAGAGAATATTCGCGTTCTTTCAGCACCGGCACTACCAATCGATTGTAGCCTATTTGTCTGCCTTCTGTCGGCACAATAAAGGTGTATAGCTCCTCTGCCGGCAACAAGATTTCACTTGTAATATCGCCTTCTTTGGTAATTTTATATTCCAATACATCTCTGGATTTGCTCATCCGATCATTGTAAATGATTGATATATAGTCTGGCATTACGCCTATTAATATTGAACTGAAATATCCGTAATCATCTTGAGAACTCTGTTTCTTATGAATCACTTTGTTCCAACAAATTGAGCCTGCCGTGTCAATACACATAATGATGATTTCATCATAGTTGTAGAGTTTTCGCGAAATAGAAATAGGAGCTCCATTGATCCAGATTTGCTCATAATAAGTGTCGGGAAAATATCGCTCAGCAATCACAATGCTTTTGTTGTCAGTAGTTCTGACGACTTTCTTTATGTAGAAATTATTTAACAAATTTCCTCTTTCCAAGTTCTTTTGTCCAACTACATCACTGACAAAATCTATGGGAATATCCGTAAATGAATTATAGGTGATAGCACCTTTTTCGATATCTATTCCAATTTGAAAAACTCCTTTTTGAAATTGGTTGTGTTCGTAACCAAAGAAACCGGTCAAGAAAACCATTTTCAATGTGTCGTCTTGCACAAAATCAGCTTCTCTCACACGATAGCTTGTTTCTGTGATTGGAATATGGACAAGGGCTGATTGATTTAGATTGCAATACACCAATTCAGTTACCAATTTACCGCTTCCGGCTTTGCTGTCATTGATGTGATGGTTTAAGACAAAATAAAAATTATGGGAATTGTCAATAAATATAGAACCGATATCTTCCTCATTAAAATCAAAGGCAAGGGTGAACTTTTTTGATTCAATTAAGTCTAATGCTGCATTATATACCTTATAAAAAATTTCCTTGCCATTACCGCCTTGTTTGTCAATAAAACCCAAAACTCCCATAAAATTGTTGTCAGCTGACCCTTTTAATTTGAAAAAATAATCTTGAGAGCGCGAGACAACGTCCAAAGTCAATAAGGGCAATGTTTTAGAAAATTCATTAAGGTTTTCATCAATCAAATAGCCTGTTACCGATTGTGCTCCCGACTTTCGTTGGGTTGGAAGCATGGCAAAGAAAACATCATTCTCAAAAATATGTAAGCGTGCTAATCTTTGCCCGCGAATACGGATACTTTTTTTGTTTTTGAAGAATAAGTTGTGGTTATATTGTTCTATGGCAAAACTTGTAATTTCTTGTTTTCGGCTTGAATGACTCAGCATGTAAATGCCTGAAGTGTTTTCTCCTATAGTTTTAAAATAATAGTTGTTTGAATTTGAACGGGGATCTTCTCCCCATGTAACTTCTTGCGCCTTGATAGCACAAGGAAGTACAAAGGAGGCATAGAGCAAAACGATATGAAACAAGCCCTTTTTCATTTTATCGTTAATCTGTGCACAAAGGTTATGCTATTTTGTGATTACAACTAATTTTTCAAAACCTATCGCTTTGTCATTTACAAAATATCTTACAATATAGTTCCCGATAGCATAGTCAGTGGTTGAAAACGTAAATCTGTATTCCCCCGGAAATAATACGTCTTTGAATAGTTCTTTTATCATTTTGCCATTCATATCAAAAATCTTAACACTGTATTCACCCGCATCTGTAGCCACAAAATTAAAGGTAACACTTTGTGCCGGTTCAACTGTGGGATTAGGAAAGAGTTTTGTTTCACCAAATGTAGGCTCTTTGGCATCTTGGCTCACAATTTTTGCATTCCAGTTTTTCCAATGCCGAGGGACTGCAGAATTGGGTGTATATGCTCCGTAAGAGCCCATAATCCATATTTCGGGACGTTCTGCATTGTGTTTCTTGCTTATGCCCGAATAATCACCCCAGCGTGTTTGATTGTTTTGAGAGTATATATTTACAAAACTTTCACCTGTTTTCACTTCAACCGGTGCACTAAACTGCATCTCTTTGTTACATGTCAAAACTCCAATGTCAGGATATTTGACAGCACTCGAAGAGGTAAATATGATTAAGGCTGTGGGATTTGTCTTATCGTTTGAAAAGGGTGCTATTGCAGCAAATGAAAAATCGGTCCCATTTTCTTTATAATGTCCGGTTTGAACCAACTTTGTTTTGGTATCAATGCGAGCATAATAAATACAGGAAAAGCTCTCGCCTGCCGGTCTTGCATTCCAAACGCAATGAATGATACCTTCCTGAATATAAGCATTTTTCATTCTTGAATCTCCCGAAATGAGTCTAATAGGTGAAGCTCCTGAACCACCTGAATACTGAGAACTTAGATTTTCTTGAATAAAAAATGGAACATTGACTGCGCTTACTTCTAACGAAGGATTCTTATCTAAAGGGGCGGTAATTCGATAGACGAAGATATCAGTTCCACTATATGAGTTGGTATTCACAAACCACATATCTTCTGCTTCATCTTGAGCAAAGCCACTGTAAGCAGGCACCATAGTAAAGGGCAAGTCGCCTTTGCTGTTTTCTAATTTACCACTCGAACGAGTTGCTCCTCCCCAAACTTTAGTTCCAATATTGTTTGTACCGGCATAACCTCCTTGTTTGTCAATTTGGAATATGACTATATTGCTGTAGTTGCGATCATTTGTGAATAAATTGCCCGTGATGAATAATTCATTTTTGTTGATACCTATATTAGGGTAGTCAAACCACAAATCATTGCCAAACGGATTCCCACTTAACTTATAAAAATGCCAACCGTCCAAATCAGGACGATTTGATTTGGAGAAACATACCAGTACTTTAGAGGTTGTGGATGTAGAGCCATGCAAAACCACCAATATGAAACGGTCATTATCAGGGTCGTAAAACACACGCGGATCATAAATAATACCCGTTAAACTGTTGTCGCCAAAATATGTCCTGTTCATCACCCTGTACAATAAATTATTTCCCAGAGTGTCTGAGATTAATATGTTGGTATTAATAACACTGACTATGATTCCATTGTTCGAAATGGCTATATGATTATCCATGGGTGTGGAACCCGAAAAAGGATTGGATTCGTAGCCAAACGCGACTTTTAAACTATCCACAAGCGTGTTTTGCCTTCTGTTGTTTCTCTGCGCAATGGCTTGTGATATACTGTCTTTTTTTGCAATATGTTCCCAGTCAGGACCGGTTTTAGAAATGCTTGGATTTACTCTTCTAACAGATACATGTTGAGGGTCAAACGGATAAATACCTGCGGTTCCTACTTTCTCTGTCAATAGATTCGTAGCGCCTGCATCCAACTTTTTGAATGGTTGTAAGGTGCTAATGGTATCTTGTGCAAATAGTAAAGAGCGAAAAGTCAGAAATATCAGTAGAAGTGCTAAACCTTGTAATTTTGTAAAAGCAGAAATTCTCATATCTATCGGGGCAGCAAATTTAATAGGAAACTAACGGAGTTGAGTGTAGTTCTACCAACAAGTAACAATAATTCGTTAAACCAATTTTATTTTTACGACTTTTGCAATTCGAAAATTCAATCTGTTGAAGTCAAAAACCTTTTCTACTGCTGTTGTTCAAGAGAAAGCAATCCTTGTGGGCGTATCCTATAAAGTCCCGATTGGTGTTGGCGAAAAAGTGAAATACAGCGATAACTACTTAGATGAGCTTGAATCATTGGTGTTAACAGCAGGTGCAGCCACCGTTGGACGTGTGATGCAAAGATTGGAATATCCAGACCCCAGAACTTTTATAGGTAAAGGTAAACTGGAAGAATTAATCAACCTAAAGGAAATCCACCAGCCTGACATGATTGTCTTTGATGAAGAACTGTCTCCGTCTCAAATTCGTAATCTTGGAGAGGAACTTAAAGATGTAAAAATCATTGACCGAAGCGCGTTAATACTTGATATTTTTGCTAAAAATGCTAAAACTGCACAAGCAAAAATGCAGGTTGATTTAGCCCAATGTAAATATCTCCTTCCTCGACTCACAAGAATGTGGACTCACTTACAAAAACAAAAAGGTGGAGTGGGAATGAGAGGTCCCGGAGAGAAAGAGATTGAAACTGACAGAAGGGTAATTAGGGATAACATTACCCGTCTTACTGACAAATTAAAGGAAATTGAAAAGCAAGGTATTGTCCAAAGGAAGAATAGAGGCGCTATGAAACGATTTGCATTGGTGGGATATACTAATGCGGGCAAATCTACCATTATGAATTTGTTGGCCGGAGAAAAACTTCTTGCAGAGGACAAGCTTTTTGCAACGCTTGATGCAACGGTGCGCAAAGTCTATCTGCCTAATCCGGATGAAACTAAACAGGGTGTTACTTTCTTGTTATCAGATACAGTTGGTTTTATTCGCAAACTGCCCACGCTATTGATTGAGAGTTTCAAATCTACCTTGGCAGAGGCGATTGAGGCAGATGTATTGATTCATGTTGCTGATTTTTCACACCCTCAACTGGAAGAGCACATCCAAATTGTTAAAAATACGCTCCATGAAATTGGCATGGGAAACAAGCCCGTTATTTTAGTATTTAACAAAGTTGATAAATACCTTGAGGATTATGAACTTTCAAGAGACAAAAATTTTGACCCGCCCATGGACTTAGATAAACTAAAGAAGGCGTGGATTGCAAAAGAAAACACCCCCGTAGTGCTAATTTCGGCTACCCAAAAAGAAAATATTGACGAGCTGAAAAATAGAATCTTCGCTTATTTATAGTCTCTATTTCACAACCAAATATTGGCTTGTATAGTTTTCTAAACAACCAAGACAAATTTAATATTCAGATAATCAACAAGTTACAAACCTGTGATTGTTTTTGTCCTTGTGTTGTATATAATGTTGGCAAAACCATTGACATTACAACACTTTTCGAGTGTAAATATCTCTCTATTTTCGCTTCCTGAAAAATTTTATTTCAGACTTGCAAACGGAAGCATTCATTCATCAAGAGTTCAACAAACAATTTGCCTATCTAAAACAATTGTATGAGAACTTGCCCCTTTCTGAAAAAGAAAAATCAAAATGGGTTGAACTCCGTAGAGGCAAGAAAATCCTTTCTCTGATTGCATTGCATAACCCAGGTTTAAGAGATAGTCTTCAACAATATACCATTAATACTAACCGTGAAGAAACAATCCCTGTTAGTAGGGAAAGCCAGACTTTTGAAACATTATTGGGTAATCTGAATAATTTCATTAACCAAAATAAGCACTCTGATTTTGTAGAGTTTCTGAATTTGGGCAAGAGAAGCAGTGTCGCAACGACCCTGAATTTGTTTAGCATAGCAAATGAAGAACAGTGTAATACTCAACTTGGAACTGATGATGTAACTTTTATCCAAGAAATAGAGAATAAAACAAAGGAACCAATAGCAATTGCAGACAAAACATGGTTATCCTTTCTTGTATTTAAACAATTGATTGCAAACAAAACGGGTATTAATAAATATGGATGTTTATTTGCAGAATTCATTCTAAAGAATGAAGAGAAAAATTTGCTCAATTTCCCTTTATTAGTATGGGAATCATTTAATAAGGTAAAGTCAAGCAAAGAGAAGTCTTTTGCAGGTAAAAGGTTTGGAAGCATTAGTTTTAATGACATCACCCAAGATATTTTTTTGGAAACTGCTGTAAGATTGATAGAGGGCAATATTCACAATCTTCTCAATTATTTTAGAACAAAAATCAAGATTGAAAGTCAAGATGTTGAATCCAAGATTAGGATTAATTTTATGATTGATAGGGCGTTTCAATTACCTGAAAAAATCTATCAGAATGGATTCTCCAAAACTCATCATTTACTCAAAACCCTCTGTATGAATGGTGGATTAAGAAAAGAAGACGTGAAATCAGAAGGAGGGTTGTTGTTGGCAGAGCTGTTGGAATCCGAATCTTTTTTAGTTCAAACACAAAATACAAAAATGGAATGGGTTGTCAATGTTAGTTATGGAGCAAAACCATGCAGGTTCAGTCAGTTCAATAATATTGACATAATGATACAGAAAGGGCAGGAGCGGGATGTTGAATTTTCCGATAAAGAAGGACTAAATCTAACCGAATTGGCGTTTGAAAGCAGTCGGCTTTAGGCAGGCAATTGTTGCAAACAATATATGTTAATTGAAAAGTAGAATCTGCGAGAAGATACCGTTTAAGAATTATAGTTCATCTTCATTAAAGAAGTAGTCATCTTGGGTGGGGTAATCACTCCAAATTTCTTCAATACTCTCATAAGGCTCGCCATCATCTTCAAGCTCTTGAAGATTTTCTACCACTTCCATAGGTGCCCCTGAACGGATAGCATAATCAATCAATTCATCTTTTGTAGCAGGCCAAGGCGCATCATCTAAATATGAAACTAATTCTAATGTCCAATACATATTTTTATCCTCGTTTTTGGTTTCGCAAAAGTAAGAAAGTAATTCATAAAAAAAAGTTCGTTTTTTTTATCAGATTAACTAGCTACCTCTACTGCTTTTTATTTACATAGAGAATTGTTTTTTTATTACTTTTGCGGACTAAAGAAAAATAGCCAAGAAACAAATGGCGAATAACTTAGGAAACATTAAAATTAAAGTTCAAATTGCCGGTCGTGCCTATCCTCTTACTGTTGATAGCGCGGACGAAGAAATTGTACGCCTGGCAGCAAAACAGATATCAGAAAAAGTAAATAAGTATTCAAAAGAACTTGCTTTTAAAGATGTGCAAGATTCAATTGCAGTAGTAGCTTTGGATTTTGCAATTTTATATTTGAAACAAAATCATTTAACAAAAATCGAAGGTGATATTACTAATGAAATCAAACAAATGATTGAAAAAGTCGCCTCGGAAGTTTCCTTGCTGGAACGTGAATTCTGATTTTTTCTCCTGTTGTTATTCCATTTCGAAAGCTACTTTTCATAACTAAAATTAATTTAAGAAAAGAAAATGGAAGTATTATTTATTGTGGTAGGTGTAGTCGTTGGGTTGGTAGGAGGCTACATCGTTGCACAAAATGTGTTAAAAAAAGCCACACAAAAAGAGTCTGAAAGGATTATTGAAGATGCCAAGAACAAAGGTGAATCAATCAAACAGCAAAGAATTTTAGAGGCAAAAGAAAAGTTTATGCAGCTAAAGTCGGAACACGACAAAGAAATTTCAAGAAGAAACAATGAAATTGCTCAAAATGAAAATCGCCTCAGACAAAAAGAACAATCACTTGACTCAAAAATTGGAAACAACAAACGTAAAGAAGAAGAGTTAGAACGTTCTAAAGCTGAAATGGCAGAACAGATTGAAGCGCTGAAAGTTAAAAATCAAGAAATTGATAAATTAAGAAAAACCCAATTAAATCAACTGGAAACAATTGCCGGATTGAGCATTGAAGAAGCAAAAGCCCAAATGATTGAGGCAGTAAAAGCAGAAGCGCATACCGATGCAATTGTTCAAAGTAGAATCATTGTTGAAGAGGCAAAACTTACTGCTACTAAAGAGGCAAAGAGAATAGTATTGCAGACCATTCAGCGAACCGCTGCTGAACAAGCCATTGAAAACACTATAACTGTTTTTAACCTTGAAAATGACGAGGTAAAAGGTAGAATCATTGGAAGAGAGGGAAGAAATATTCGTGCTTTAGAAGCGGCTACAGGTATTGAAATCATTGTTGATGATACACCGGAAGCAGTAATATTATCAGGTTTTGACCCTATTCGCAGAGAAATTGCCAGATTGGCTTTACATCGCTTGGTTGCAGATGGACGCATGCACCCTGCCAGAATCGAAGAAGTGGTTGAAAAAACACGCAAAGACATTGAGCAGGAAGTGATTGAAATAGGTCAGCGAACTGTAGTAGATTTGGGAATTAGTGGCTTGCATCCTGAACTTGTGCGTATGGTCGGAAGAATGAGATACCGCTCATCTTATGGTCAAAACTTGCTCAAGCACTCCCGCGAAGTAGCTAACTTGTGTGCAACAATGGCTGCCGAAATGGGCTTAAATGTAAAACTTGCAAAAAGAGCAGGACTGCTTCACGATATTGGTAAAGTGCCGGAGGATGATGCAGAGACTCCACACGCGCTTTTAGGAATGAAATTGGCAGAAAAGTTTGGCGAACATCCTGATGTATGTAATGCAATTGGAGCGCACCACGATGAAATTGAAATGACTTGTATGATTGCACCTGTTATTCAGGCGTGTGATGCTATTTCGGGCTCAAGACCGGGTGCCAGAAGAGAAGATACAGAATCTTATATCAAACGTTTGAAAGACCTCGAAAATCTTGCGGTTAGCTTTGATGGTGTTGAAAAAGCATTTGCAATTCAAGCAGGTAGAGAACTGCGCGTAATGGTAGAAAGCGAAAAAGTGAGCGATGCACGAGCAGACGAGCTTTCATTTGAGATAAGTCAAAAAATCATGAAAGAAATGATTTATCCCGGACAAATTAAAATTACAGTTATCAGGGAAAGACGTGCCGTTAATTATGCTAAATAACAATCAATCAAATTAAGATATGACAGAAACAAATGCTCTAAAATCTGTAGCGCTCAACGATGTACACATTGCATTAGGAGCCAAAATGGTCCCATTTGCTGGATATTCAATGCCGCTTCAGTACAGTAATTTAATTCAAGAACACAATGCTGTTCGTAATAGTGTTGGTGTATTCGATGTAAGCCACATGGGAGAATTCATTGTACATGGAGATAATGCTATTAACTTGCTTCAATGGGTTACTTCCAATGATGTTTCTATGTTAGAAGACGGGAAAATCCAATATAGTTGCTTGCCAAATGAACAAGGCGGTATCGTAGATGACTTATTGGTTTATAGAATTAATGCAAAAGTTTTCCTTTTGGTTGTCAATGCTTCTAATATGGAGAAAGACTGGAACTGGATAAAAAGTCATAATAAATTTGGTGCTGAGATGGAAGACATTTCAGATAAAACAAGTTTGTTGGCTATTCAAGGGCCTAATGCTCTCAAAGTAATCCAGAAGTTGACCGAAGTTAATTTATCAGAAATTCCTTATTATAATTTTGTTTATGGAACCGTAGCCGGTATTGAGAATGTTTTGATAAGCTGCACAGGTTATACAGGTGCGGGTGGTTTTGAGCTGTATGTGCAGAACCAAGATGTAAAGAAACTTTGGGATGCTGTCTTTGAAGCAGGGAAAGAGTTTAATATTTTACCTTGTGGTTTAGGTTCAAGAGATACCTTAAGATTGGAAAAAGGGTTCTGCTTGTATGGAAATGATATTAACGATACTACATCGCCAATTGAAGCCGGATTAGGATGGATTACTAAATTCTCTAAAGACTTTATTAATAAAGCATATCATGAAAAGATTAAAACCGAAGGTGTAAGCAAAAAACTTGTGGGTTTTGAGATGATTGACAAAGGCATTCCGCGCCATGATTATCCTGTTAAAAATGTTGCTGGAGAAGTGATTGGAAAGGTTACATCAGGAACCCAATCTCCAAGCCTTAACAAAGCAATAGGGTTGGGTTATGTAAATAAAGAATATACAGGTGTTGATACTGAAATTTACATTGATATCAGAGACAGACTGTTGAAAGCTAAAGTGGTTAAAATCCCTTTTCTATAAGCATCCAATATTTTTGTATTTCTTTTAACATGCTCGAATAATTAGTTCGAGCATGTTTATTTATGGGAAGTTGGTTGTAAAATAAGAACTTAAAAGTAGTTGACCGAAGTTTAGTTCTTTTGGATTAGGACAAAAAACTTTCCCTATTTTATTACTTTTATCTATGTACCTTTGCTCCATTCATTAAAATGATTTATGGGATTTTCGCTGAATAATATTTTTCAATTCTTAGTTCCTAAAGACAAAAAGTTTTTCCCTTTATTCGAGCAAGCAACTGCAAAACTTGTTACCCTTACTTCCAATCTCAATGATGCTGTTAATGCACCCTTAGAAGAACGCGAGATGCATTTCGAACAGATTGTGGAGTTAGATGCAGAGATTGAAAAAATTACACACAAGACATTGTTAGAACTGAGTAAAAACTTTCTTACTCCTTTTGATAGAGAAGACATTCACTCTTTAATAACTTCTATAGATGGAGTAACAGATTTTATGCATGATTCTGCCAGCAGAATGAAAATGTATCAAATAGAAAAAATCACAAAACCGATCAAAAAGTTGACTGAAATTAATCTTGAAGCTACACAGTTAATAGCTGAATGTGTGCATGATTTGAAAGGACACAGGTTTGAAAGGGTAGCAGTCAATTGCAAAAAAATCAACAAATTAGAATCAAAGGCAGATGTTATTTTTGACAAAGCAATTGCAAAGTTGTTTGAAAATGAAACAGATGCAAAAAAAATCATTCAATATAAAGAGGTATTATCTGCCTTAGAATCCGCAACTGATAAATGCAAAAGCGTTTCAAATGTGATGGAAGCAATCAGTGTCAAATATTCATAATTCGAAATGGATCTCACATTACTGATAATCATCATAGTATTAGCATTTATCTTTGATTACATTAATGGGTTTCATGATGCAGCTAATGCAATAGCCACTATCGTTGCAACTCGTGTACTCACACCTTTTCAGGCAGTTCTTTGGGCTGCTTTTTTTAATTTTGTAGCTTATTTCATTTCACTGTATTGGATTGGTGAATTTAAAATTGGAAACACCATTGCAAAAACCATTCACCCCGAATTTATTACACTTGAGGTAATTCTTGCAGGAATTATTGCAGCAATTGTATGGAATTTGATTACTTGGAAATGGGGAATTCCATCTTCTTCTTCACACACACTCATTGGTGGATTTATGGGTTCTGCACTGACCCATGCTTTTTTATCCGGTGGTAATTTGGAAGCTGTGGTTAATCTGGCAAAAGTGATTCCTATCATTTTGTTTATCTTTCTGGCACCTATAATCGGACTGTTTATAGCATATTTTATTGTGGTGGCAATCATGTGGATATGCAGGAAAACCACTCCTTATAAAGCTGAGAGATGGTTTCACGGACTACAACTTGTATCTTCTGCAATGTTTAGTCTTGGACATGGAGCCAATGATGCGCAAAAAGTTATGGGTATAATCGGGGCTGCTGTTATATACTATCATGTTCAAGGAGGGCATACAGAATGGATAAATGCACCTGATCAATTTGGACATTTTGTTGAAGAATGGGGTTGGGTACCGATTGCCAGTTTTCTTATTATTGGACTTGGTACGATGTCAGGAGGATGGAAAATTGTGAAAACAATGGGTTCTAAGATTACCAAAGTATCATCACTCGAAGGGGTAGGAGCAGAGGTAGCAGGTGCGTTAACTCTCTATCTGTCCGAACATTTTGGAATACCTGTTTCTACTACACATGTTATCACAGGGAGCATTATAGGGGTGGGAGTGACCAAAAGAGTGTCAGCAGTTAGGTGGGGTGTTACAATCAAATTGCTCTGGGCGTGGATATTGACAATTCCGATTTCAGCCATTATTGCCGGTGTTGTGTATATAATTACAACTGCTATAATTTGAGAATTAAGCTTTGTTTGGTTTCTTTAATTCATTAATTATCTTTTCTTTGCAAAAGAAATAGAGTCTTGGAAAAATTAGATTCAAAAAAAATCAAAACCGTTTGTCAACTTAGTTCACTGCATTATGCGCTGGATACACGCATTTTTTATAAATATGCAATCGGATTAAGAGATACATATAATGTAATCGTAGTAGGAATTCATCCAAAACGAGAAATAATTAAAAGAGTTGAAATCGTTCCATTTAGAGAGTTTAGCAGCAGACGATGGAGGGTTTTTACTTCGTGGATACTCATGTTCTTTAAGGCAATACGCCTCAAAGCAGATTTATACCATATCCATGACCCTGAATTAATGCCTTGCGCTCTTTTGTTGAAATTGTTTGGGAAAAAAGTAGTGATGGATGTGCATGAAAATTTTGCTGGTGACATCTTTGACAAAGAATGGGTGCGTAATAAAAAAATAACATTTAAAATTTTTGATTTTGTAGAACGTACAATCTGCAAAAAAACACCGGTTGTATTGGCAGAATCCTCATATTTAAAACGCTATCAAGAATTTGCACCGGATATTACCGTAATCCAAAATTATGTAGAGCCTGAATTTTTCGAACAATTTATTTATAAAGACAAAAATCCATTACACCTATATTATATAGGTATTATTTTAGAAAGTAGATGTATCACAGAAATCATGGATGCAATGTATGTATTACATCAACAAAACTTGCCGGTGCATTTTCATTGCGTAGGTCGGTTGTATTCTAGAATCGAACAAGCAATACATTCGCATCAGGCGTATTCTGCATTAAAAGAATATTTACATTTCTATGGACGCATGAATTTAGAAGAAGGGTATAAAGTATCCATGCAGTGTGGTATTGGCTTATGTCTAATCAAGCCAATGAAAAATTCCATAGAGTCAAAGCCAACCAAGCTTTTTGAATATATGGCATGCGGTATTCCAATAATAACCAGTAATTTTCCTTTATATGTTCAATTAGTTGATGATACACAAACAGGGATTACTGTGAATCCGATTTCAGTTCAAGAGATTGCAAATGCTATAAAAACACTAATTCAAGATAGCACATTGGTAGAAAAATTTGGACATAATGGTCTCATTGTTTCAAAAGAGAAATTTAATTGGGCGGTTGAACACGCAAAATTACTTTCACTTTATGCAAGGATTTTGAATTAAATCATTTTCCGGAGAGCGGTATATGTTCATGTAAGATGTGAAGTTCCCAATACAATGATTTATAACTGCATGAAACCTATATATTTTCAATACTTCAGAGAATATTCACAGGGGTTAAAAGGTTAATCAAAATAAATTTCAAACTTCATTTGTTTAGTATAAATAGTGTTTCTATATTTGCAACCCCAAAAAAATAGGTTAGACGTGAATACCCTGAGCTACAAAACAATATCGGCAAATTCAGCAACAGTAAACAAAAGATGGTTTATTGTAGATGCAGAAGGCCAGAATCTGGGCAGATTATCATCTCAGATTGCAAGTGTTCTAAGAGGCAAGAACAAACCCGATTTCACTCCTCATGTAGATTGTGGAGATTATGTAATAGTTATCAATGCAGAGAAGGTTCAGATACCAGACAGCAGATTGACTAAAAAAGAATATATCACACACTCAGGTTATCCGGGAGGACAACGCAGGGTAACCCCACAGCAGCTTTTAAATAAGAAGCCTTTTGCTTTGGTAGAAGAAGCTGTGAGAGGAATGTTGCCCAAAAATAGACTTGGAAGACAAATGTTTCACAACATGTTTGTATATGTAGGTAGTGAACATCCACACCAAGCACAAAAACCACAAGAATTAAAATTTGATATTTAATAATGGAAGCAATCAACACCATAGGCAGAAGAAAATCCTCTATTGCAAGGATTTATTTTAAACCCGGTAAAGGAAAGGTTCAGATTAACAGCAAAGAATTAAAAGAGTATTTTCCTGTTGCTACACACCAAAATCTTGTAACACTACCACTTTCTCTACTCAACGCAAACAATACTTATGATATCGAAGTAAATGTTTCAGGCGGTGGTATTACAGGTCAAGCAGATGCTATTAAACTTGCTATCGCAAGGGCATTGTGTGAAGTAGATCCTGAAAATCGTCCGGTTCTCAAACAACACAAACTCCTTACAAGAGACCCTCGTATGGTAGAAAGAAAGAAATTTGGTCAAAAGAAAGCTAGAAAACGCTTCCAGTTCTCTAAACGTTAAGATTATTAAAATGTCAGAAATAAGCACAAAAGAATTATTAGATGCAGGTTGTCATTTTGGACACCTGACCCATAAATGGAGCCCTAAAATGGCACCATACATTTTTATGGAAAAAGATGGTATCCATCTTATAGACCTAAACAAGACCCTTGTTAAAATTGAAGAAGCAAAACAAGTAGTTAAAAGTCTTGTGAAGTCCGGTAGAAAAGTATTGTTTGTTGCTACTAAAAAACAAGCAAAAGAAATTGTTGAACAGGCTGCAAAATCTGTTGATATGCCTTTCGTTACAGAAAGATGGTTAGGTGGTATGCTTACCAACTTCGCTACTGTGAAGAAGTCTATCAAGAAAATGCAGACAATTGAAAAGAACATGAAAGACGGCACTTTTGAAGCATTAGCTAAAAAAGAAAGATTAGTGTTGTCCAGAGAGCACGAAAAACTGTCTAAGTTCTTCAGTGGTATTGAAAATATGCACAAGCTGCCTGCTTTGATTTTTATTGTTGATGTGAAAAAAGAACATATCGCAGTTGCAGAAGCATTGAAACTGAATATTCCTACTATCGGTTTGGTTGATACTAACTCAGACCCTACTAAGATTGACTATGTTATTCCTGCTAATGATGATTCTGCTAATTCAATCCAATTGATCGTGAATCAAATTACTGATACAATTAAAGAAGCATTGCAAGAATACAAAGTAGATAAAGAAGAAGAAGGTGCAAAGAAAAAAGCTGAAAAAGATTCAGCTCAAGAACTCGAAGCAGAAGCATAATTGCCAAGCCAACAGTCAGTATTTTTATATTTCAATTTTATAGTATTAATTTATTTATGACAACGATTAGTGCATCTGATGTAAATAAACTCAGACAAGTAACAGGAGCAGGTATGATGGACTGCAAAAAAGCCCTTGTTGAAGCAGGTGGTGATTTTGATAACGCTATTGAACTCCTAAGAAAAAAAGGACAAAAGATTTCATTAAACAGAGCAGATAGACAAGCACATGAAGGTGCAGTGATTGCGCTGACCTCAGCTGATAATAAATCAGGTGTGATAGTTGAACTTAATTGTGAAACGGATTTTGTTGCAAAAAATCAAGACTTCGTTTCATTTGCTAATGAGATTGCAAACCTTGCACTTACCCAAAAACCCGCTGATATTGCTGCATTAAAAGCTTTAAAAATTGGAAGCCTTACTGTAGAACAAAGAATTATGGATGAGATGGGTAAGACAGGTGAAAAACTTGATATTTCTTCTTACGAAAAATTAGAAGGTGAAAATATTGTTCCCTATATCCACGCAGGCAATAGAATTGGCGTGTTGGTTTCTTTAAATAATACACCTTCATCAGCAAATCAAGTTGCGGGCAAGGACGTAGCAATGCAAATTGCAGCTATGAACCCTATTGCCCTTGATGAAAACTCTGTACCGGATGATGTAAAACAACGCGAAATCAATGTTGGAAAAGAGCAAGCTATTCAAGAAGGGAAGCCTGCTGAAATGGCTGAAAAAATTGCCTTAGGTAGATTGACTAAGTTTTACAAAGAATACACTCTTGTAAACCAAGAATTTGTTAAGGACAGTTCCAAGAATATTAAGAAAATGTTAGCAGACACAGAACAGAACCTTGCTGTTGTTGGGTTTAAGCGTGTCGGATTAGGTGCATAAATATTTTTATAAAACTTGAAAAGCTCCCAAAGGAGCTTTTTTTTTGCCTACACTTTCATTCACATTTTAAAACATGACAAAATTCAATAGAATTCTACTTAAACTCAGCGGAGAATCGCTAATGGGAAAAGAAAAGTTTGGAATTGATCCAACAATCCTTGAACAATATGCCAATGAAGTAAAATCCGTTGTGGACTTAGGTGTTGAAGTTGCCATTGTGATTGGTGGTGGTAACATTTTTAGAGGAGTGCAGGGTGTTCAAAAAGGACTTGCTGACAGAGCACATGCAGATTATATGGGAATGTTGGCAACAGTTATTAATGCTATGGCGCTGCAAGGTGCTTTAGAAAGAATAGGGTTGTCAACCAGATTACAATCTGCAATTAAAATGGAACAGATTTGTGAACCTTTTATACGCAGAAAAGCAATTAGACACTTAGAAAAAGGACGTGTAGTAATATTTGGCGCAGGCACGGGTAATCCATATTTTACAACTGATTCTGCTGCTTCATTAAGAGCAGTTGAAATTGAAGCAGATGTGATTCTCAAAGGTACAAGAGTGGATGGAGTCTATACGGCTGACCCTGAGAAAGATGCCACAGCTACAAAGTTTGATAATATTAGTTTTGCGGAAGTATATAGCAAAGGATTGAATATTATGGACTTGACTGCAATTACACTTTGCAAGGAAAATAACCTTCCAATCTTGGTGTTTGATATGAATAAACCCGGCAATCTGCTGCGCTTGATGAAAGGGGAAAGTGTGGGAACCCTCGTGTCTCAATAATGTCATACCATGTCAGTGATTCAACTGCATGAGTCGTGGCTATCAATGCTGCAATCTGAGTTTGATGCAGATTATATGCATAATCTCAAGTACTTTTTGAAACAAGAAAAAGAATCAGGAAAGGTAGTATATCCACCCGGCAAGCAGATTTTTGAAGCATTAAATGTAACACCATTAGATACGGTGAAAGTGTTGATTTTGGGTCAAGATCCTTATCATGGAGCGGGACAGGCGCATGGACTCAGTTTTTCTGTGCCTGATGGAATAAAAATACCACCTTCTTTACATAATATTTTTAAAGAACTTGGCAATGATTTATACATTAGTTACCCGCGTTCGGGAAACCTCTTACCTTGGGCGAAGCAAGGAGTGTTGCTTCTGAATGCAACATTGACAGTGAGGGCATCTGATGCAGGCTCACATCAAAAAAAAGGATGGGAACAGTTTACTGACAAAATTATCAGTTTGGTGAATGAAAAAAGAGAACATGTTGTCTTTATGCTTTGGGGCAAATTTGCTCAAGATAAAATTACATTAATTGATAGCCAAAAACATTTGATTTTAGCATCCGCACACCCTTCTCCGTTTTCTGCAGAACGTGGTTTCTTTGGTAATAAACATTTTTCCAAAACGAATGAATTTCTTCAAAACAAAGGAATCACGCCTATTGATTGGAAACTCTAATTAATCACTCAAATAATATTTGTCGAAATATGGGAGTATTAATTTAATCGCATATTTTTGCTGTCCCAAACGCTCATATATATACGAAATGTTATCAAGAAAGGTGGAGGGACTGGACCCTGTGAAACCTTGGCAACCTCTTTTTTAAGAACGGTGCTACATTCTACTCAATCTGTTGAGAGAGATAACCCATATTGTTGAGTTTCCCAATACTCTTCTTTATAACATTTCAGAATGAAAAAATTGAAATGGATACAAAAAAGAAGATTGCCGAATTATTAAAACAAAGAATATTAATTCTTGATGGTGCCATGGGTACCATGATTCAACGCTATAAGTTGTCAGAAGAAGACTATCGCGGAGAACGGTTTAAGGACTATCCTCACTCATTGAAGGGCAATAATGATTTGTTGTCCTTAACACAACCGCATATTATTAAAACGATTCATACACAATACTTAGAAGCAGGTTCAGATATTATTGAAACCAATACCTTTTCTTCTACAACTGTGGCTATGGCTGATTTTCGTATGGAAGATTTGGTATATGAACTAAATTATTGTTCCGCCAAATTAGCTCGAGAAGCGTGTGATGAAATGATGCAGAAAACACCTAACAAGCCTCGTTTTGTTGCCGGTTCTATCGGACCTACAAATCGAACGGCTTCTTTGTCGCCAAATGTAAATGACCCGGGATTCAGGGCAATTACTTTTGAAGAATTGCGAACAGCATATAAACAGCAAGCAGTAGCATTGTTGGATGGCGGTGTAGATTTATTGTTGGTTGAAACTGTTTTTGATACTTTAAATGCAAAGGCGGCTTTGTTTGCAATAGACGAAATACAACAGGAGCGAAATCTTGAAATTCCTATCATGGTGAGCGGTACGATTACGGATGCTTCTGGCAGAACATTATCCGGCCAAACAGCAGAGGCTTTTCTTATTTCTTTTTCACATTTAGACTTATTAAGCGTAGGATTTAATTGTGCATTGGGTGCAAAACAACTTACGCCATATTTAGATGCCATTTCCAAAAAGACTTCATTTTATACTTCTGTTTACCCTAATGCAGGATTACCAAATGCTTTTGGACAATATGATGACACCCCTGCCTTGATGCTTGAACAAGTCAAAGAGTATTTAGAAAAGGGTTTGGTAAATATTCTTGGAGGTTGTTGTGGTACCACACCGGAACATATTAGGGCATTTGCAGATTACGTTGCAACAGAACCTTATGCGATTCGCAACCCTGACGAACTGTATGCAGAAAGAAAACAAATGAAACCACTTTGTTTGTCCGGCTTAGAACCATTAGTCATTACCTCAGAATCTAATTTTATTAATGTAGGAGAAAGGACGAATGTAGCCGGTTCTAAACGTTTTCTCAGGTTGATAAAGGAAGAAAATTACACAGAAGCACTCAACATTGCGAGAGAACAAGTGGAGGGAGGAGCACAAATTTTAGATGTCAATATGGATGATGGCTTGCTGGACGGTGTTAATGCAATGACTAAGTTTCTGAACCTGGTTGCTTCCGAGCCTGATATTGCCAAAATACCAATCATGATTGATTCATCAAAATGGGAGATATTAGAAGCGGGTTTGCGCGTTGTGCAAGGAAAATGTGTGGTAAATTCTATTTCTTTGAAAGAAGGTGAGGACAAGTTTATTGAAGAAGCAATAACTATTAAAAGATATGGTGCAGCCATTATTGTGATGGCATTTGATGAAGTCGGACAAGCAGATAACCTACAGAGAAGGATAGAAATTTGCAATCGCTCATATCAGATATTAGTTAATAAGGTTCATTTCCCACCGGAAGATATCATTTTCGATTTAAATATTTTTCCGGTTGCTACCGGTTTAGAAGAACACAGACGCAACGCACTTGATTTTATTGAAGCTACACGATGGGTAAAGAAAAATCTGCCTTATGTTTCAGTCAGTGGAGGTGTTTCTAATGTGTCATTTTCATTTCGAGGGAATGACACAGTTCGAGAGGCAATGCATTCAGTTTTCTTGTATCATGCAATCAAAGCAGGCATGAATATGGGTATTGTCAATCCTTCTTTATTGACTGTTTATGATGAAATTCCCAAAGAATTGTTGACGTTGGTCGAGGATGTTATGCTCAATAGAAGAGAGGATGCTACAGAAAGATTGCTTGAATATTCAGAGAATGTAAAATCGGTCAGAAAAGAAAAAATTGAAGAACAGGAATGGAGAAAAGAAGATTTGCAAAGTCGAATCACACACGCATTAGTAAAAGGGGTTGACAACTATATTATTGAAGATGTAGAAGAAGCAAGGTTGCAATCATCCAAGCCCTTAGATGTTATTGAAATTAATCTGATGACAGGAATGGGTGTGGTAGGTGATTTATTTGGAAGTGGTAAAATGTTTTTACCTCAAGTAGTAAAATCGGCTCGGGTGATGAAGAAGGCTGTAAATTATCTTCAACCTTTTATTGAAGCCGAAAAAGACAACACCAAGCCATCTGCCGGGAAGATTGTTATGGCTACAGTGAAAGGAGATGTACATGATATCGGAAAAAATATTGTTTCTGTTGTGCTGGGTTGCAATAATTATGAGATAGTTGATTTGGGTGTAATGGTTCCTGCTGAAAAGATAATCCAAACTGCAATTGACGAAAATGCTGATGCCATTGGATTGAGTGGTTTGATTACTCCCAGTTTAGATGAGATGGTACATGTAGCGTCAGAATTGGAGAGACAACAACTGCATTTACCTTTGTTAATAGGAGGAGCAACTACCTCCAAAGCCCATACTGCCTTGAAGATTGACCCTGTTTATTCGCGCACTGTTGTGCATGTTAATGATGCATCACGTGCGGTTGGAGTGGTTTCTAATCTTATCAATAATGAAAAGAATGTTGACTATGGAAAAGAAATGAAATTAGAGTATGAGGAGTTTAGGAAACAATTTTTGAACCGTAGGAGTAACAAAGAATTCGTCTCTCTTGAATTTGCAAGAGCAAATAGATACAAACTTAAGTTTGAGCAAGAGAAGATATTCAAACCAAATAAACTTGGCATAACTGTCATTGAGGATCAGGACTTAAATACTTTGTTAGATTTCTTTGATTGGTCTCCCTTTTTTAGAAGTTGGGAGCTTCATGGCAAATTTCCCGATATTTTAAATGATGAAAAGATTGGTAAACAAGCAACAGAAGTTTACCAAGATGCGCAGGCTGTTATCAAAGATATTATTGAAAATAAAAGGTTAAAGGCAAGGGCAATTTTTGGATTGTTCCCGGCTAATTCAATCAATGATGACCTTTATATCAAAGATGAATCAGGGAATAAAATTGCTAAGTTTATTACCTTGCGTCAACAATATAAAAAATCAGACAATCAATACCTTGCATTAGCAGATTTTGTGGCACCTGAGGAATCCGGTATTACAGACTATATGGGCTGTTTTTGTGTGAGTGCCGGATTTGGTACTGAAGAAATAGTTGCCGAATATAAAAACAAGTTGGATGATTACACTGCAATCTTGGTACAGGCGTTAGCAGACCGCTTTGCAGAAGCATTTGCCGAATATTTGCATTTTCAGGTCAGAACAAAATTTTGGGGTTATGTGCCCGAAGAGCAACTAAGCAATGAAGAGATTATTAGCGAGTATTATCAAGGTGTGAGACCTGCACCCGGTTATCCCGCATGTCCCGATCACTTAGATAAGAGAACAATATGGAATTTGATGGGTGTAGAAGAAAAAATAGGAGTAAAATTAACCAAGGGTTTTGCAATGTGGCCCGCAGCCAGTGTCAGCGGCTATTATTTTGCTCATCCTCAAAGTAAATATTTTGGAGTCGGTAAAATCAAACAAGACCAATTTGAGGACTATGTTCAACGTAGAGGTATTTCAGAGGAAGAAGCGGCAAAATGGCTTAATGCAAACTTGGCAGATTAATGTAAGAATTATCAAATGAAAATAACGGATCATATAAAAAATGCTAAAGGGAAAACTCTGTTTTCGGTAGAAGTCGTTCCGCCTACAAAAGGGACAAGCATAGAAGACTTGTACAAAAATATTGACCCTTTGATGGAGTTTAAACCTCCATTCATTGACGTAACCACTTCCAGAGAAGAATATGTTTTTATTGACAGAGGAAACAGTCTGATGGAAAGGAAAATAACCAGAATGAGACCGGGTACTATGGGTATTTGTGCTGCTATACAACACAAGTACAATGTAGATACTGTTCCGCATGTCCTATGTGGGGGTTTTACCAAAGAAGAGACAGAGTACTTGCTCATAGATTGTTTGTACTTAGGGATTGACAATGTGATGGCACTCAGAGGAGATGCTATGAAAGGACAGACACATTTTCAACCAACAGAAGGCGGGCATGTATTTGCAAAGGATTTAGTCATACATATCAATGATTTGTGCGATGGCAAATATTTGAGCGGGGAAGTTACGCATGCTTACGAAAATCGCTTTTGCATTGGTGTTGCAGGTTATCCGGAAAAGCATATTGAAGCCCCTTCGCTTCAGTATGATATCCAAAAACTAAAAGAAAAAGTGGATGCAGGTGCACATTATATTGTTACACAAATGTTTTTTGACAATGCTAAATTCTTTGAATTTGTGCGTGCAGCCAGAGACATAGGGATTCAAGTGCCAATTATTCCCGGAATAAAACCCATTGCTACTAAAACCCATCTTAAAATATTGCCTAAAGTTTTTAAGATTGATTTGCCGGAAGCATTGATTAAAGAGGTTGAAGCGGCCAAAGATAACAATGCAATCAAGCAAATAGGCATTGAATGGGCTATTCAACAATGTAATGAATTGATTAAATTCGGAGTGCCAGTGCTACACTTTTACTCAATGGGCAAAAGTGATAACATAAAGCGTATAGCAGCAACAGTGTTTTAATTGCTTTTGCTATTGTATGCCTCACTGCTGCCGGACCTATTGATTACGCTTGTTAAAGAAGAGATGGTCTAATGAATATTTACCGGATCCTGAGAAAAATAAAGCTACGAAGGTAAATAAGTAAAAGATTCTTGGTTCCATTACTTCAAACGCATCATTGAATGTAAAGGCGTGTAAACCGACTATAACAAGGAAGTTAATAATTAAAACAATGCTTGCGAAGCGTGTACACAGTCCAAAGATTAGTAACAAAGCACAAATAAATTCTGCAAATGCAGCTAAATAAAAAGATGTTGTAGCACCCAATCCGATAGGATCCATGAACTGAATCTCTTGACCGGAAAAAATGGTGGTTATTTTACCCCAACCATGTCCATAAATAAGTGCGAATGCAAAAATGAAGCGGATGAGCAACAGACCTATGTCCTTGCCCGATTTCCACTCTTTTGTTAATGTGTTTAATAAGCTCATGATATTAATGTTGTTGGTTAATGTTACACAAATGTATAACATAAAAAATCATAATAGCTGACATTTTAATTAACCTAACACAATGACAATCTCCTAAACCTATTGGTATATTGGGTTAACGAAGTTTTTCCATTTCTAATACTAGGTCTTTCAGATCTTGTTTCATTAATTTGATAACAGATTCTATTTGATCATACATGTTAGCTCTGTTCTCAAGTTGGTCTGCGGTGTATTTGCCTCCTTCACCAAAGTAAATATCTAAAGAATTTGCTTTTGCTTTTTTAGACAATTGTTTGACTTGCTCAAAACTCATCCAACTTTCTATTATTTGAGTCCGCAATGATTTGTGGTTAGGGATATTAGGATTATGATAGTTTAGATAATACCAAATAGAAGGAGGGCAAATGGTAGAAGTTTTATTGTCATTCCATATATCTCTCAGTATATTGCGTTTATGATGGAATACCACTTTTCTTTCATTTAGTAATAACAAAACACCTAGGGTAGCTTCTGTCAATCCCGTACCGATTCCAATATAATCAGGCCCATCTCCAGAAAGAGAAATAACCCCTGCCGCTACTGCACCTAATGCACCCACTACAATTGCCCCAACTGTCAAACGGGTTTCTGTTTCTTTTTCTTTGCTTTTAATAAATGCAGCAATCTGATTTGCACGTTCTTCTTCACAATCAATTTCAGATGAAACAGCTGAGATTTCCAAAGATGCAAAGTCAATACGCTGATTAACTTTTTGATAAATCTCCAGTAAATCTAATCTGTTTTCAACTGTGGGTGTAATCTTATATTCTTTGATTTTATGAATATAATCCGTGAGCATGTCTGTAATCCCTATGGCATTGGCTATGTTCAAGCTGTTGAAAGTCAATCGTGCTGAAAGTGCTGTGTCTATTTTGATTTCATGAATGGGCTTTGGAATATCATTTAAGGTGTAATGATAGGTGTTTTGTTGGTTGCAATTGCTTCTGTTAAGCTGCGTTTGTAAGTTTTTGTTATTGATTGTTACACATGAACTTAGCAATAGTACATGCAGGAGAATAATAAAAATTCTTATGCTTTGTGATTTCATCAAAAGATAAATATATGCAAATATATAGTTGTAAATATTTGAATAACTAACAATCTCTATGTTTGAGAATTTAGCAAGGTAATTCAGGATGAGAGTGATTGTGCTTCAATAAATAATGAAGCAACATGTTTTTAAATGTTCATCAGGATTTGTCTCCGGCAAGAAGATACAGCACAGCCATACGAATAGCAACACCATTTTCAACTTGATTTAATATGATTGCATTTTTGCTGTCTGCAACTTTAGATGTAATCTCAACCCCTCTGTTAATTGGTCCCGGGTGCATGATAACAAGTTCTTTGTTGCATTTTGCCATGCGTTCTTCTGTTAATCCATACTGCATTGAATATTCGCGGAGACTTGGAAAGTAGGCAATGTCTTGTCGTTCCATCTGAATTCGTAACATGTTAACTGCATCAGCCCACTTCAACACAGCATCAAAATTGTAATCAACTTCAACACCCATAGTTTCGATATGCTTTGGAATCAAGGTGGGCGGTCCACATAGTTTAACTTTTGCGCCTAATTTTTTTAAACAATAAATATTAGAAATTGCTACTCGTGAATGTGTGATATCGCCAACTATCGCAATTTTTTTACCTTTTACATCACCCAATTTTTCTCTGATAGAATAAGCATCAAGCAACGCTTGTGTAGGATGCTCGTGTGTGCCGTCTCCTGCATTAACGATACTGGCATCAATATGTTTTGACAAGAATACACATGCTCCTGGACTGGGATGTCGCATGACTACCATGTCAACCTTCATTGATAAAATATTTTTGACAGTATCGACTAAGGTTTCTCCTTTTGAAACAGAAGAAGAAGAAGAAGAAAAATTGACCACATCTGCACTCAACCTCTTCTCGGCAAGCTCAAATGAAACCCTTGTACGTGTGGAGTTTTCAAAGAAAATATTGGCTATGGTGGTGTCGCGCAGTGTAGGTACTTTTTTGATAGGACGGTTGATGACTTCTTTGAAATTATCTGCTGTTTCAAAAACCAGATTGATGTCATCTGCGCTCAAATCCTTGATGCCAATAAGATGTTTATGATTAAAGGTTTTCATTCTTCTTCAATTGTATTTAAGAGCCAAACATTGATTTTCTTTTCATTCCAATCTACTTGTAGTTTCTGTCCTTTGCCTCTGGTATCTATAACTTTGCCACAATAGTCGGACATGATAGGTGTTTCGCGGTTGAATCTCCGGTCCAACAGTGCTAATAACTCAATTTTAGCTGGTCGTCCGTATGATGTAAGTGCATCCATTGCAGAACGAACAGAGCGACCGGTATAAACTACATCGTCAACCAAGATGATGTTTTTACCTTCTATGTCAAAATTGATTTTGATGGGGTGAGGAATTAACTGTTCATTGCCTCTGCGAAAATCATCGCGGAAAAATGTGTGGTCTAGCTCTCCGTAAAGGATGCTAGGGTTCTTGGTAAATTCTTTTACATATTCTACAAGCAATCTTGCAGGAAATACACCGCGCGGTTGCAATCCAATAATGGCTGAATGAGCAAAATCGTTGTGGTTTTCTATCAATTCCATTGCTAAACGCTTTAGAATGATATGTGCCTCTTTATGATTTAATATGAGCCTCTTGTTCATTTTTCAGATAATTCTAAGATTGTATCAAACTCCTCTCTTGTCAATGCTACCACACTCAATCGCTGCTGTCTTACCAAACCGATATCTTTGAGTTTAGGTTCATTTTTTATTTGTTCGAGAGAAACGGGTTTTTTCAACTTTTCTTGAGGTACAACATCAACACAAACCCACTTTGTGTCTGTTGTTGTGGGGTCTTGATATGCAGTTTTGACCACTTTCGCCATTCCAACTACCTCTTTACCTTCATTGCTGTGATAAAATAAGCATAAGTCGTCAACCCCCATTGAACGCAGGTTGTTGCGAGCTTGGTAATTTCTTACGCCATCCCAGAATGTGCGCCCTTCTTTCACAAACTTGTCCCAAGAATATTTGAATGGTTCAGATTTGATTAACCAAAACTTCATGTGGCAAATTTTGATTATTTTTAGGAGTATGCCAAAAATATTTATCCTGGGTCAATGGCTTGAAAAAGTTGGTAATTTTAGCTTATAACAAAAAAAGGTTTGCAACTGAATGCAAACCTTTTTTTAGGCTAAAAGTAACCCAATTACTGAGGGTCAATCATTTAAAACGGTAACACATCTTTATCATCTATGGCTCCTTCGGGTTGAGAGGGAGCGTTTTCTGCTGAAGGATTCTTTTTGTCTAAAATCAGAAAGTTACTTGCACGGACTTCATAGATGTATTTTTGTTCGCCTTTACTGTCTGTGTAGTTACGACTGGTAAGTTTGCCTTCCAACAAGATATATGAACCTTTGGTAAGATATTTTTCTGCTCTTTCTGCAAGTGTTCCCCACAAAGTGATACTGTGCCAAGTGGTTTCATCTTGCCATTCACCTTCTTTGTTCTTAAATGATTCGGATGTAGCCATACGAATGCGGGCTACTTTTGTTCCACTTTCAAGTGCTTTTACTTCAGGGTTTGCGCCTAAGTGTCCGATTAGCTGTACGTTGTTTTTTAAATTACTCATGACTGTTAAATTTTAAATTGGTTAATAATTTTGTTAAGTTCGTTTGAATTCGTTATTTCGTTTCGATTTCAAGTGCAAAGGTGTAACGGTTCTAAATTCTGATTCGGTATTTAACCATTTAATTCCCGAACTAAGTGTTTGTAACCGTTTGTTGTCGAATAATTAATGTAACAATTACAGCAATGGAAAAAACCTGTTTACAATGCCACAAGCCACTCAGAGGTAGAATTGACAAGAAGTTTTGTGATGACTCCTGTCGCAATAATTACAACAACCGTTTACACAGTGAACAAAACAATGTAATCCGAAAAATTAACAATTACTTAAAAAAGAATCGAGCTATTTTAGCACAACTTCTTCCCGAAAATGAGGATTTCATTAAAGTCAAACGAGACAAATTACTCAACGGAGGATTTAGATTTGAATACCATACCCACACTTATGTTACTCAAAAACAACAAACCTATCTCTATTGTTATGAATACGGCTATTTGCCACTCGAACAAGACATGATGCTGATTGTTAAAAGAAACGAAAGCTAAAAATAACCACAGTTTTTGGTTACACCAACTTTGATAAAGCTGTTGGTGTATAAAGATAATAAGAAGGAGAGTTGAAATATTGTGCAAAGCAGGTATGTTGTGCCCATAATCTATTTTCTACAAACATAGCTATCAAAAAATCTTTTTGTCATTGATTGATTATTACATTATTTTGCCTGCTCATTGGCAAAAGAAAAAAAATATAGAAAACGCACCTCTTTTTTCCCTACTGTGATGAGCATAGGGATTGTGCTTTTTCTTACCGGAATGTTGGGGTTGATTTATCATTTCTCACACCAGATGGATGACTATTTCAGAGAGAATTTTGAATTAAGAATTTTCTTGCAAGATGGCACGGATGAAAAGGATGGTGTTGATTTAAGTATGCAGCTCAAAAAAATGAAGGAGGTTAAGAGCGCAGAGTTCATCAGCAAAGATGAAGCTGCGCAAAAAGAAATAGAGGAACAAGGTATCAATTTTATTGAAAGCCTGGGTTATAATCCACTTCCTCATGCCATTTTTATCAAATTGCACTCTGACTTTACCAATGAAAACCAAGTAAACAAATTTGTAACAAACTTAAAAAAGAACAAAACTGTTGAGAGCGTTAGCTATCCTGAGAATATATTGACTTTGGTTAATGAAAACCTGAAAACGATTGAATTGGCTCTCCTCATCTTTGTGGCGGTATTCTTGCTGGCTGCTTTATTTGTAATAAACAACACAATCAGGTTGAATATTTTTGCACGTAGGTTTTTAATCAAAAGCATGCAATTTGTAGGGGCAACGGATGGCTTCATCATTAAGCCATTTGTCAAAATGTATTTAGTACAGGGTATTGCAGGAGCATTTGTCGCTATTGCATTGAATGCGGCTGTTCTTTATTTGATTCACCGCACCTTTAAAGGGTTAATTCATTTTAATGAACCTCTTCCATTTGTGATTATTGCAAGTGCTTTGATTTTACTCGCAATTATCATTATTTTGCCTGCAACATATTTTGCTTGCAGAAAGTATTTAAGATTGGATATTAACAAACTATATTAATAAAACACGCAACATGAGTAAGAAAGATAAAAAAACTACTATTTCTAAAGCTCCGGTTTCACACAATACAGAACCCATGGTGTTTGGGAAAAAGAATTACATGCTATTAATTGCGAGTGCAGTTATAGTGATAATTGGTTTTTTCTTAATGACCGGTTCCAATGGAGATGTAGTGGATGTGAAGAGCAGACAGCTAACCATAGCACCTATTGTGGTGATGCTTGGGTTTGGACTTGCAATTTATTCAGTCATTGCAAAGTCAAAAGATGACAACGTTGAGTCTGCTGAATAAGTTTTTCACATCAAATGAGTTATGTTGAGGCAATAATCCTTGCCATTATAGAAGGTCTGACCGAATATCTTCCTGTATCATCTACCGGTCATCTGATTATTGGCACTGCCCTTTTAGGTATCGAGCCAAATGAGTTTGTCAAATTGTTTACAATAGCTGTGCAACCTGGTGCCATTCTTTCTGTCTTGGTATTATATTGGAAACAATTTTTTAAGTCTTTCCGCTTTTATATTAATTTACTCATTGCCTTTATTCCTGCTGCTGTATTTGGATTTGTTTTTGATGATGTAATTGATTCGTTATTAGAAAGTCCTTTGACAGTGGGTATTAGCTTATTTGTCGGTGGGGTATTGCTGTTATTTGTGGATAGATGGTTTAAGGAGAATGAGCACAATCCTAATCAAGAAGTAACATACAAAAAGTCACTGACTATCGGTTTGTTTCAAGTATTGTCAATGATTCCGGGTACCAGTAGGTCGGCAGCTACAATTGTGGGCGGGCTTGCTGCTAAATTAAACCGAAAAAATGCTGCTGAATTTTCTTTCTTCTTGGCTGTGCCAACCTTATTAGCTGCAACGGGATATAAATTATTAAAATACATTTTATACGACAGCATGAGTTTGACTTCACATGATTTGGGTGTTTTATTCTTAGGGAATATTGTTTCATTTATTGTTGGATTGGTAGCAATTAAAGGCTTTATAACTTTTTTAACTCGCAAAGGTTTTGTGTGGTTTGGATGGTATAGAATTGTGGTAGGTGCGGTTATCATTATGCTCATTTTGTTTAACTATAATCTTGCTATTCTTTAATATAGCACTTCAAATGAATTTCTTTTCCAACCCTATTGAAGTGGCATCTGTTTGTTGTTCACTTATCTTTATTGCCGGTGTTGCCAACCAAAAGATATGGTCTTGGGGATTTGGAATTATGGGAGCATTTCTTGCCAGTATTCTTTTTTACCAAGAAAAACTGTATTCGGAATCATATTTACAAGCATTGTATGTTTTCTTGGGCTTTTATGGATGGTGGAAATGGATTCGTTTGCAAAAAAAGCAAGAGCAACAATTTGAGAAAACGACTACAATCAGTGAAGTAAGTATTAGCACACATGTCATATTAGTTGGGGCGGGATTAATTCTTACGTTTGTTACAGGTTGGTATTTTAAGAACTATACACAGGCTTCTTTTCCGCATCTGGATGCTTTTACAACCATTTTTGCAATCATTGCAACAATCTTGGAAGCGCGCAAAGTTCTGTCATGTTGGTATTATTGGTTGGTTGTAAATCCAATTTCTATTTACTTGTTTATTGTCAAAGATTTGCATTTTTATACACTGTTGGGAATTGTTTTGTCTTTGATGTCTTTATGGGGGTTGTTATCTTGGTCAAGAGCAGTCAGGCAGCAATAATTGAAGAGTATAACTGGCTATGAAAACCCATATTTTTGCAATGACAAAATGAAATCATTATTCAAAGTGTTTCTTATTGTAATATTCTTTTTTGTTTCATGCAAAAAAGACCCTTTGTTCGACCCGAGTCAAAGCAATATTCCTGATCAAGAAAATTTTGATGTGCTTGAGAAGCAAGTGCAACATGGGGTTTCACTTCTTTTTTTTTATAATGTTTGGGATAAAAACAGTCTGAATATGTTGCCAAAAATTGAAGCTATTGCCAGAAAGCAGGCATTTGATTCTGTATATTTTGCAAAGGTTGATTTTGACAAAAATCCAAGTCTCGCGAGGTTTTTTGTGATTCGTGGCTTCCCTGTTGTGGTTTTATTAAAAGATGGTACAGAAAGAACACGTTACGAAGGGGATAATCATTCACAAGAAAAGATAGAAAAGCGTTTGTTGGAATTGCTATAACCCTATAGAAGTAAGGAACGCATTACTTTTATCCGTATGAAATTTTTGAATGAATTTTTGCGAGAGTTCCCATTCATTTCGGTTCTCAATTATTTCAATTATTTCTTGCACATTCTCAGCAATAAATCCTCCTCCTTCTTGTATCAGCTCGCTCAACCCGGCATTTGGAAACCCAATGACAGGTGTGCCCAACAAGAAACTCTCATGGGCGACTCTAGACCAACCTTCGGGAATTGATGTAAGGGCAATGGTATAAAGAGATGTTGCTACACGGTGTTTAAACTCTTGTTGTGTTTCGCAATAGATGATATCATAACCATAAGCTCCCATGGCTACTATGTCAACCGGAGTAGTGAAGAAACAATAATATCCTCTGTGGCTGAGTCTTGACGCGAGGTCATATATAACCTTGTCTTGTTTGGTTGACCACATGCCTAAGTGAATATTCTTTTGCTTGTCTTTTGTTTGATAATGTTTGTATTCATCAAAGTCAAAAAGATTGGGAAGTAGATGAATTCTATGCAACGGCATTTTAGTCAGATTGAGAAAAAATGATTTCCAATAATAGGCAATGGTTACAAGAAAGAAGTTAGAATGCAACTTCATTAAAAGGAAGACTATTTTATAATAAACAGAAAGACCCTTCTTCCTATGAAGTTGATTGATATCCATTGAATGGAATACTACAAACACTTTGTTTCGGGAAAATATATTTCTAAGTAAAATAGGTAGTGCACACCTGCCGGGTACTATAATTAAATCTCCTTTTGCAATGCGGAATAAGTGAAAAAACCATTTCAGGGTTTGCCACCAACCGGAATGATAATGTTCGCTACGCTCGATTTTAGCATCAATTGTGTGTCCCTTATTTGCAAAATGTTTTTGTAATTGGTTGAACCAGAAAATTTCATAAAAATATCCGCCCGTATTTTTGGGTCCATCACTCAGGTATGTAATACGAAATGATTTCAATCGATTTTACTCAAAAAATCTTTATATGCAATTGCAATTCCATCCTCTAAGACGGTCTTTGGTTGCCAACCTAATGAAAAAAGTTTTTCAACATCCATGAGTTTACGAGGAGTTCCATCGGGTTTGCTTGTGTCAAATCTCAATTCTCCCTCATATCCTATTATGCGTTGAACTAATTGAGCAAGCTCCCCGATTGATAAATCTTCTCCACATCCTATATTGACAAAACCTCTTTCATTGTAATGTTGCATAAGGAATACCGCTGCATCAGCCAAATCATCTGCAAATAGAAATTCTCTTTTAGGAGTTCCTGTACCCCAAATTTCAACAAAAGGAGCTTTTGCCATTTTTGCTTCGTGAAATTTTCTAATGAGTGCCGGCAATACATGGCTGTTTTGTGGATGATAATTGTCGTTCAACCCATACAGATTGGTGGGCATTACACTGATAAAGTTACAACCATATTGGTCTCTATATGCTTCACACATCTTAATACCTGCAATCTTTGCAATGGCATAAGGTTCATTGGTCGGCTCTAATAAACCGGTTAGCAAACTTTCCTCTCGCAGAGGTTGTGCTGCCATCTTGGGATATATACATGATGAGCCAAAGAACATAAGTTTCTTCACCCCATTTACATAGGACTGGTGTATGATGTTATTCTGTATTTGAAGATTCTCATAAATAAAATCAGCCCGATAGGTATTGTTAGCAACAATTCCTCCCACTTTGGCAGCAGCTAAAAATACATATTCCGGTTTTTCTGTTGAAAAAAATGAGGCTACTGCTTGCTGATTTCTCAAATCTAATTCAGCAGAAGTTTTAAAAACAAAATTGTAAAATCCTGATTTTTCTAATTGCCTTTTGACCGCAGACCCCACCATTCCTCTGTGTCCTGCTATGTATATCTTTGAATTTTGCTCCATTGCAGTCGCAAAGATATTTCTTTAATTGGATTGTAAAATTAACAGGATTGAGCGGACTTGCTTATGACTTGAGTCGTTAATTATTGGAACCTACTTAATGACAGGATGTTTTGACTATATGGGAGTAATTTTTCGCGTCCGTTCAACAAGTCTAATTCAATTATAAATGAAAATCCTGTTATTAAGCCGCCCTCTGCTTTTACTAATTCGGCAGTTGCCACAGCAGTTCCTCCAGTTGCCAGCAAGTCATCATGTATCAAAACATTCCAATCCGGTTTTATAACATTCTTGTGTATTTCGAGAGTAGAAGTTCCATATTCTAATTCGTATGTAAATGCTCGTGTTGCAGCAGGGAGTTTGCCGGCTTTTCGAATTGGAATGAGAGGTATCCCGAGTTTTTGAGCAAGCAACATCCCTATGAAATATCCCCGACTTTCAATTGCACATATTGCATCAATTTTGAGGTTATTGTTTCTAAATGACATTAAGGTCTCTTCTGCAATTTCATTACATAAAGAAGCGTCCAACAGAATGGGTGTAATATCTTTGAATTTGATTCCCGGCTTAGGAAAATCATCTATGTTGCGTATGCTGTTTGCTAATCGATTGCGAAAGTTCTCCATAAGTGATTTAAAATTTGTTGTTATTGATTTTGATGTGAAAAATAGAGTTTGACAATCTCAAGTGAATATTTGCTTGAAATATGTTGGATAAAAGATGGAAAATCAAGTGCAGAGGATTCATCAGCAACATCAGAAATGGTCCGAATGATTGTAAAAGGAATTTGATGTTCAAAACACACTTGGGCAACAGCCGCACCTTCCATTTCAACACATAATACAGAGGGCAAAGCACTTCTTAAAGCTGCTTTATCCTCATTGCTTGAAAAAAATTTATCTCCACTGGCAATGTCTCCAATATGCAATCTAGGTTGATGAATTCCAAATTGACTTAATTCTTTGGGTGTTATGACTTTTTCGAGGTGATTTTTTTGTAAAAGTTCTTTGATAATCATGGAAGCATACTGTATTTGTATTTCATTACCTTCAAAATATCGTACACCAAGTAAAGGAATCTCAAATTGTTGCATCAAAGGTCTGCCATCCATGTCGTGTTGAAATAATTTTTGAGCAATTACTATATCTCCAATCGCTAATTTTGAATCAATTGCACCTGCCACGCCTGTAAATAATAACTCTGTTATCCCGAATTTAAGTTTCATTGTAGTAACTGTAGTTGCGGCAGCAACTTTGCCCCACCGTGAAAAAACTACTACTGTCTTTATGTTATTTAATAGACCAACGTGATAAACCCTACCGCCAATTTCATGTTCCTGACGTTCAGTCAGTAATGTAGTAATAATTAGCACTTCTTCAGGCATTGCACCCATGATTCCTATGATTTTCTGCTGCATGGTAGGGAGGAATTTGTTTGTGCAATGATACATATCGATTGTGAGACGAACAACTGTTATGTGTTATTGTTTGATTTGAATAATTGGTTACTTTTACCGCAATTAATGTCATTCATCATGAAAAGATTTTTACTTCATATATTTTTCTTGAGTCTTTTGGTTCAAGGAGGTACGGCTCAGGGAAAGGATTTGTCCTATCCGTTAGAATTTAGCTTGTTTAATAATGGAAATTTTATGCCGGGTGCAGGAGTGCTCGGTATTTGGAGTCCTAAGATACATCCCGGTTTTAGCGTGGGTACAAGATTCTTTTATAGTCAAAAGGAAAATCATGAATTATTTCAAACTGTTAAATTGGGTTATTTCTTTCATCGCCATTCACAACAAGCATTTCAACTCTATTCAGAGTTTGGATATCGCTATAAATTTGCAAGAGATTTTTTTGTGGAACCAAGATTCGGAGCAGGTTATATGCTCTCGATCCCCAATATGCAAATATTTGAGTTTAAAGACGGTGAATATCTTCAAAAGAAATGGAAAGGAAGACACCAACTTATGGGAGGTTTGAATGTGAGTATAGGTTATAGTTTTGACAAAGCAAAACTGCCATTAGAGTTGTTTTTAGGATATCATTTTTGGGTTCAGGCACCATTTGTAAACAAATATGTACCCGTTTTGCCCAATAATTCTGTGCATGTTGGTGCTATTTATTATTTACCTATTAATTCTCAAGTCAATGAAAAATAGAATTTTAATTTTTTCAATAGCAATCTCAGCTTTCTTGATTACCAATATATTGCTTAGCGGTTGCGGAAAGGATAGTATAACCACTACAGGTACTTGTACTTATGTGCAACCGTTACATCCTAAGTCAGTGAAGTTTCAATCAATTATTGATAAATATGTAAGAAAAGGCTTTCCCGGAATTGCATTGTTAATCAAAGACAGTAGTGGTGTTTGGTGTGGAGCTTCAGGCAAAGCTGATATTGCAAAAGGAATTGAAATGGAACCTTGCCATGTTAATAAAGTTGCGAGTTTAACCAAGATTTTTATGGGTGTTTTAGCTTTTAAACTTGCTGAAGAAGGAACAATAGATTTGGATAAATTGATAAGCGATTATTTGAGCGAGAAGGATTTGAAGGATATTGCCAATGCAGACCAGGTTACAGTGAGACAATTGATGAACCATACAACCGGTATTTTTGATGTTATCACCGATAACTCATTCTATCTCTCTGTGCTAAATGACCCTCCTGCTTATAGAGACCAGTATGATATTTTGAAATTTGTAAGAGGACGTAAACCTGCATTTGAAGCAGGAAGTCAAGAAGGTTATAGCAATACAAATACTCTTTTATTAAGTATGGTGATAGATAAGGCTACCGGTCAATCACATGCTAAGCTTCTGAAACAAAAGGTGATAGATGCATTGGGTTTACATGATAGCTATTATTATTATCACGACCCTTTACCAGCAAATAAAGTGGCACAAGGATATTATGACTTATTCAACAATGGAACTTTAGTCAATGTGTCGAGTTACAACACCGGCAGCGGAAATGGATATACAGGGCTTTATACCAATGTTTTTGACCTTTTGACTTTTTCTGAAGCTTTGTTTGAAAAGAGAACCTTGATTTCTGCTAACTCATTAAATCAAATGCTCAACTTTGATAAACCTCTTTCAAATGGCGAAGACCGCTATTTAGGTGCAGGTTGTATGAAAGATTTTGTAATGCGCTCCAATGTAGATGAATATGCCTATGGACACAGGGGGCGTGATTTAGGATACAGTGCCGATATGTTTTATTTTCCTATTAAAGGACAAACATTGATCTTTATAATGAATTACGGCACTGATGGCGACAGCCATTTAAGACCATTCTTTTATGATTTTAGAACCGAAATTGTCGATGCAATGATGGAATAAAGAGCTTTTTCTAATAGATATCATTATTCAAATAATGGCATGATTTCATCAAGTGTTACATTTCCAAAATAATCTTGCAAAGTTATTTTGTTTAGTGTTGCTGCGATACTTTTTCGTTCATGCTTAATACCAATGAGAAATGATTCAAATTCCTCAATTGGCTTGGTAGCAAAGAAATCACCATAAACTTTTGCTTGCTCAATGATTCCTCGTGTAACTTCCAAATGTAATTCAATAAATCCAGCATTAATTTTAATTGCTTGTTTAAAATTGTATTGAGGTGAAGTGCCAAAATTCCAATCCCATATAGAATATTTTGTATTAGCAAGGTGTTGAATGTTTTTTATATCTTGAGCAGTGTATTTATATGTCTGAGAATTGAAATTTCTGCTTTGTATCTCTGCAATCAGCATTTTTTTGAAATCTTCATTAGTAGTGTTTTTAGGTAGATATGGTTGTAAGTTTGTTACACGTGCACGATTTGATTTTACACTCTTATCAACAAACTTCAATGGATTTATTTTGAGAGCCTCTGCCAATGTTTGCATTTGAGAATTAATCAGTATAGTGCCATGTTGAACGGTTTTGTTTTTACGAGCCAATTTGGCATTGCCACTAAACTTTTTTCCTTCAACTGTAAGATCGTTTCTTCCTTCTAGTTTTGCAGGAACACCTAAGCGGTTGAGTAAATCTAAAACAGGTTGTGTAAAAACAGAAAAGTCTTGAAATTCCTTGTGTTTGAATTGTGTGTGAAAAGAAAAGTTCAAGTTACCTAAGTCATGATATACTGCACCTCCACCAGATAACCTCCTTACCACCTTTATACCTTTTTCTTTTACGAAGTCAAGGTTGACTTCAGCCAATGTGTTTTGAAATTTTCCGACAATAATTGAAGGAGCGTTTACATATAACAAGAATATCTCAGTTTCAGGAAAACGGTTTAAAAGATACTCTTCTGAGGCTATATTAAAGTAAGCGTCATATGAAGGAGAATCAATAATCAACATACTCTTCTTAAATTAGAATGCAAACCTACGGATAAACAGAGCTTGTATTCAATATTTGTCTGAGTGAAGCAAAAACCACGATAAAATTTGATGATTTAATTTTAATGTTCGATAGTGTGAAATTTTACTACTTTTACTGCCTTTGATTACATGCAAAAGAATTGATTATGAAAGAAAAAATTGTGCTTAACATTGACAACCCACAAGAATTAGAGAGGTTATATAGAAATAATAAGTCAGCGTTTACCAAAGAGTTTGAAGAAATTTATCCCGATTTTCAGGATCATATTAGCATGCAAATTTGGTATGAAAGATTGTACTTTGAACGCAAGGAGAGTAATGATATTTCTTGGGGTAAAACGCATGATTTATTATTTGTTTTAATTGCGTCATTCTTTTCAGGACTTGTTGCTAAAATACCAAAACTTGTATCCATTGATTCTGAATTTTTCTATGAAAGGAATACTGCCTTTATTGTTCTGCCTTTTTTGATGGGTTATTTTATATTTCAAAACAAACCACCGTTGAAATATGTATTAGTTATATGCTCCACTGTTTTGATATCGCTTCTCTATATAAATATGCTTCCTCACAATGATTCGAGTGATAGTATATTTTTAGCATCTATACATCTTCCTTTGTTCTTATGGTCAGTAACTGGTCTTACATATACGGGTTCTGATTGGAAAAACAATGAAAAAAGATTAGGGTTTCTAAGGTTTAATGGAGACTTAGTAGTTCTGACTACCATAATCTTAATAGGAGGAGGTCTCTTAATGGCTATTACCTTGGGGCTGTTTAATCTAATACATGTTAATATAGAAAAATTCTATATGAATTATGTTGTTGTGTGGGGATTGGCAGCATCACCCATCGTTGCCACCTACCTCATCCGTATGAATCCACAATTAGTGAATAAGGTATCGCCTGTAATTGCAAAAGTCTTTACCCCGCTTGTCTTGATTACTTTGGTGTTTTATATTCTTGCCGTTTTTATTTCCGGTAACAGTCCTTATGACAATAGAGAGTTCTTATTAATATTTAATTTTTTGCTTTTAGGAGTAATGGCAATTATTCTGTTTTCAGTAGCTGCAACATCTAAGGAATCGTATGGAAAGTTAGGATTGATTCCCCTATTATTATTATCTCTTGCAACTATTGTTGTTAATATAATTGCACTCTCTGCGATTGTAATGCGAATTGTTGAATGGGGCTTCTCTCCTAATAAAATTGCTGTACTTGGTGGTAATATTCTTATTTTGACTCATTTATGTCAAGTTACCTTTCAAATCTTTAAATCTTTGCAAAGGTCTAATAGTATTGATATGATTGAGGAATATATTGCAAAATTCCTCCCATTCTATTGCGCTTGGGCGTTAATTGTCAGTTTTTTCTTTCCTTTCATTTTTGGATTTAGATAATATCTGACCAGAATAGTTGTGTGCGTTATTATATTGAGGGTTAAAAGCTTCAGGTGTAATATTATTTTGATTATTGAGGGGAAGAACATAGGTGCTTTTCTTGGGAATTTGGTAGAGAGTTTTACTATTACAACAAATGTACTATTGCGATTTTCTCATCAATTGGATTTATAATCATGAGTTAATTGTTGCTCCTTACCTTTAAATTATGGATATAATTGGTTAATTTACTAGCTTTGTTGCTGTTTAGCAACCGAAAAGCCCTGTCCGAAAGCATTAAATTAACTGCACGCAACAAATTAATATGTTGAATATCAATGTCATGCAAATTATTTTAAAAAAAAGATGAAAATAATTTGCTAATATGAAAAGCGGTAATAATTTTGCCGCCCCGTTCATAACAGAGACTGCTTTAGAATTGAGTTAAGGAAGAAAGTAAAAATATTTTTGCAGAATCCAAAACATTATCTATCTTTGCAGCCCCTAATTCAAAAACTGAGTTCACAAAAATATTCACCGCTTAAAATAATGAGTCAAAAATGTGGATAACTTATTCTTGACAAGTTGAAAAAGCGTTGTACTTTTGCACTCCCTTTTTGATGAGGGAATTTGAAATGAGAAATATTAATTCGTAATGAATATAATATACGTTCTTTGAAGTAATGGAAGAATAGCGGACCTCTTTTAATTTGAGGAAAAATAAAAGTTCAGGATTCAAACAATTTTTACTATGAAGAGTTTGATCCTGGCTCAGGATGAACGCTAGCGGCAGGCCTAATACATGCAAGTCGAACGAGATTCTTTACTTCGGTGAAGATGAGAGTGGCGAAAGGGTGAGTAACACGTGTGTAATTTGCCCATAACTGGAGGATAGCCCAGAGAAATCTGGATTAATACTCCATAATATTATGAAAAGGCATCTTTTTATAATTAAAGCTCAGGCGGTTATGGATAAACATGCGCCCCATTAGTTTGTTGGTGAGGTAACGGCTCACCAAGACTACGATGGGTAGGGGGTTTGAGAGGATGATCCCCCACACTGGTACTGAGACACGGACCAGACTCCTACGGGAGGCAGCAGTAGGGAATATTGGGCAATGGACGAAAGTCTGACCCAGCCATGCCGCGTGCAGGATGAAGGCCCTCTGGGTTGTAAACTGCTTTTATAAGAGAAGAAACCCCTCTTCGTGAAGAGGGCTGACGGTACCTTATGAATAAGGATCGGCTAACTCCGTGCCAGCAGCCGCGGTAATACGGAGGATCCAAGCGTTGTTCGGATTTATTGGGTTTAAAGGGTGCGTAGGCGGATTTTTAAGTCAGCGGTGAAAGCCTGTAGCTTAACTACAGAATTGCCATTGAAACTGAAAATCTTGAGTATAGTTGGGGTGGATGGAATGTTGCATGTAGCGGTGAAATGCTTAGATATGCAATGGAACACCGATAGCGAAGGCAGTTCACTAAACTATTACTGACGCTGAGGCACGAAAGCGTGGGTAGCAAACAGGATTAGATACCCTGGTAGTCCACGCCCTAAACTTTGCATACTAGTTATTGGCGATATACTGTCAGTGACCAAGCGAAAGCGTTAAGTATGCCACCTGGGGAGTACGACCGCAAGGTTGAAACTCAAAGGAATTGACGGGGGCCCGCACAAGCGGTGGAGCATGTGGTTTAATTCGATGATACGCGAGGAACCTTACCTGGGCTTGAAAGTTAGTGCCCGATGCCGAAAGGTGTCTTTTCTTCGGAACACAAAACTAGGTGCTGCATGGCTGTCGTCAGCTCGTGCCGTGAGGTGTTGGGTTAAGTCCCGCAACGAGCGCAACCCCTATCCTTAGTTGCCATCAGGTAATGCTGGGAACTCTAAGGAGACTGCCTACGTAAGTAGTGAGGAAGGTGGGGATGACGTCAAGTCATCATGGCCCTTACGTCCAGGGCTACACACGTGCTACAATGGCTGGTACAGAGGGTCGCTACTTAGTAATAAGATGCTAATCCCAAAAAGCCAGTCTCAGTTCGGATTGAAGTCTGCAACTCGACTTCATGAAGCTGGAATCGCTAGTAATCGCATATCAGCAACGATGCGGTGAATACGTTCCCGGGCCTTGTACACACCGCCCGTCAAGCCATGGAAGTTGGGAGAGCCTGAAGTCGATAACCGCAAGGAGTCGCCTAGGGTTATACCAATGACTGGGGCTAAGTCGTAACAAGGTAGCCGTACCGGAAGGTGCGGCTGGACCACCTCCTTTTTAGAGATATACTGAACTTCTGCTATTCTTCCTCCCACTTCATTTATTTCCAGAAACCCCTCCGGGCTTCTCTTGAACAGTCCCGTAGCTCAGTTGGTTAGAGCACTACACTGATAATGTAGGGGTCAGCAGTTCAAGTCTGC
>Ga0265293_10000036_pt1:57500-276781 | contig 276781 bp, 210 predicted proteins | sample Munlanlewell138R_FD_192505 | JGI IMG/M metagenome (GOLD analysis project Ga0265293, IMG submission 192505) | Leachate microbial communities from a municipal landfill in Southern Ontario, Canada - Leachate well 138R | ecosystem: Engineered > Solid waste > Landfill > Unclassified...
AGAAGCAGACAGGTTGATGATGTGATTAGGTTGTATTCAGACTTTGTTTCATCAGGTATAAATACATATTATATCAAGACAGCTTTTTTTGATGAAAAAATTGTTTTTACAGATAATCAATTCAATGAATATCATAACCATGCCCAAACAATCGTAATGGATTTCAGCAAGAAATGGAGGTTAGGTCTTGCAGGGAGATTGACTTTTGGAATAAATGAAACACTTAACAAAGGTATTGTTAAAGAATATAATGGTATTAGGTTTCAAAATCTTTTTTCAGGGTTCATCTCGTATGAAAATAAGTATAAAAAGCTTCATTATACTTTCTCACTTAGAGAGCAATTACATAATGCAGAAATACTTCTACCCGCTCCATCCATTGAGTTCTTTAGTTTCTTAACTCCTAAAATGAAGATTAGGATGAACTCAGGGTTGTCATATAGGGTTTCGACTTTTAATGATTTATATTGGACACCTGGTGGCAACCAAGCATTGCTCAATGAGACAGCATTCAAGAATGAAATAGGATTTGATTATATTCAGAGAAAATTAAAATTCAATTTTAGCATCTATTATAATGAAATAAGTAATCTTATTGTATGGATGGATAATGGCAGCTTTTGGGAGGCAGAGAATTTAAGAGGAGCAAGAGTTTTGGGAACAGAAATAAATGTAAAAACCCTCTTAATTGATAGGCGTAAGACTCAATTAATATTGGGTGTGTTTGCAAGTCTAAATCATTCTGTATATACTAAAACAGAAATCGGAAATAGAGATATTAAAGGTAATCAATTAATATTTATACCTATTGAGATGGGAAATGCTTATGCTGATTTTCAATTTAATAGATTCAGTATTGGCATTAGCGATAATTATACCGGTAAAAGGTTTATCTCAACAGATAATAGCAGCTTTCTCAATACATACAATTTAGTTGATATTAAGACAAGCTATAAATATCAGCACGATAAAAGTCAAGGTGAAATAGGATTTTCTGTTAATAACGTTTTTAATACTCCTTATGAACTATTTAAAGGCAGACCGATGCAAGGGAGGAGTTATAGGGTCTATCTAATTTTAAAAATCAATTAATTAATTTAATATAAACAAATCAAAATGAACAAGTTAAGTTTTAAATCAGCATGCCTATTTTTTGTATTAGGCTTTTTTGGAAGTGCTCATGCACAAGATTTTTCAATTTTAAAAAATTCAATTAGGTTTTGGGTTGGTAGTGGAACTGATTCGGGCGCGGTTGTAGTAACTTTCCCCGGTGAAGGTTTTTCTGACTCAAGCTTCATTTGGGGAGTGTTGTTTAATGATTCAATTTCAGGTGGTGATATGCTCCAGGCTATTGAAATGGAAGATGTTAATTTTGATTTCAAAAATCTTGGCGGATTTCTTGATTCGGTAAATTATAATAATCATTCAGGATATAATGCGGTAAATAATTTTTGGTGGAATACATTTAGTTTGAATAATGGAAACTGGGAGTTTAATTCAGGGTTGACTGCATTTATGCATCAAGAAGGAGTTTATGGAATTTCTTATACCGATTCTGATACAAGCACATGGATGCCAAATAGGTTGCCTACATTAAATCCAGTGCCTGCATTAAATCCTCAAATTATTAGTGTTGCAGATTTTGACAACAACCAATGGAGATGGTTTGGTGAGGGTAACAGCAAAGCAATTATGGTTATTGACTTTGCTCCAAATCTTGAAGGAAAGTCTTTTGCTTTTGGAGTGCAATTTGATGATACTACAACAGGTTTGGAATTACTTCAGAAAATTGCATTTGAAGATTCCACTTTTCAATTTAATGCTTCAGGTTTTTTAAATGATATTTATTTTCATTCAGATTCCGGAATTGGAGGAGCTCCAAATTATTGGGGTACATGGTCTGCGACTAACTATGGCAATTGGATTAGTAATATGGGAATATCCACAGTAGTCAAAGACGGAGACTTTTTTGCTTGTACTTATACAGATTTTAATCCAGCTTTAAGACCTTCATACCCTCAGGTAATTCAAGCACCTCAAACAGGCAATACTTCAATAGTAGAAACAGAAAAGACTGGTGTACAAGTGTACCCGAATCCTTTTAATTCACAGTTCACTATTGAGTTGGAAGGCAGTGAGAATGCTTCAATTACTATTTTTACAATTGAAGGTAAAGAAATGGTAAATACTCAATTTGCTGCTTCAACAACAATTTCAACTTCTGATTGGAATGCGGGTATTTATATTGGAAGGATTGAGAGTAAAAGCAGGGTCATGATTATCAGAATCATCAAAGAGTAATCTACAATCTATTTATGTTAAAGTTGATATTGCCAAAGTTGTTTGTACTTACTGTCCTAGCGTTTGTTTATTGCAATGCAGGTGCACAGTTTGATCCTGCTGCGGGAGTTGCAGGAAGTAAAGCCTTACACGCTGATTCGACAATCTTTGTCTCTTGGGTAAACAGTTGTGAAGTCGAGAGAGGGAAGTTGAATATTGCAGACACATCTAATGCCCTTGCTTCTTATGGAGATGAAGTGAATGCAAACGGCAAGTCTGATGGTGCTGTTGTAAGTTTGGGAGATGGAGGTATTGCTACCTTATATTTCTCTCCTGCAATAGTGAATGGACCCGGAGCAGATTTTGCAGTTTTTGAAAATTCATTTTCAGATACTTATCTTGAATTAGCATTTGTTGAGGTCAGTTCTGATGGAGAGCACTTTGTGAGGTTTCCTGCTGTCTCTAATACTGATACATCAGCACAGGTAAACAGTTTTGGCAATATTGATCCAACCAAAATATATAATCTAGCAGGTAAGTACAGAGTGTTTTATGGAACCCCCTTTGACTTAGAAGAACTAAAGGACTCTCAGGGTTTAGACATCAACAAAATTACACATGTACGAGTGGTTGATGTTATTGGCACAATTGACTCAAACTTTTGCACAAGAGATAGCAGAAGCATTAAGGTTAATGATCCTTATCCTACAGCATTTGAATCAGGAGGGTTTGACTTAGATGCAGTTGGTGTGATTTATAATGAGAATACCTATACCGGTATAAATGTGGTCTCTGAGCCTTATATTACTTTTCCAAGTATAATGTTACCTAACACACAAATTGAGTTAAATTTTAAAGAGAGCTTACAGTTTCAAGTTTATGACGCTTCAGGAAAGACAATTCTAACACAGGAAAGGTATTCAAATAGCATTGTAGTTCAATTTGAAAAAATGGGTGTATATATAATAAGATGGAGAGCCAAATCAGGTATTGTTGGAACTCAAAAGGTAATAGTGAAAAAATGAAAAAGGTAATTATCTTCCTGTCGGTATTGACTTTATTAATTACTTCATGTAAAAAAGAAGTAAAAAAAGAACAGACGATACCATCAAGCGACCAAAGAGTAATTGTAATCAATGAGGGAAATTTTGGATGGGGTAATGCAGACTTTGGGGTGTATGATCCAACAAGTAAAGAGTATCAAGATCACGTATTTGAAACTATAAATAAACGACCGTTGGGTGATGTGCTGCAATCAGCAATTATTCATAAAGACGAAATGTTTCTTGTGATTAACAATTCAGGGACGATAGAAGTGGTTGATAAGATTAATTTTAAGCATAAACGAACACTTTCGAATCTGGGAACGCCAAGATATTTAGCTGTAATTGAAGGAACAGATGAGGCTTACCTGAGTGATACCTATTCTAATAAAGTAAGCAGGATAAATCTTAAAACAGGTAAAATATTATCTCAAACACCTGCATTCGGTTGGTTGGATAGGATTGTTTCAATTAATTATAAGACTTATTTAGTTCCCAGTCTTATATCTCATGTTGTTTATTTTATTTCTTCAGAAAATAATTCAGTAATTGACAGTATAAAGTTTGAAGGTGATTTGGGGAAAATACAAGTATTTAATGATAAGGTTTATTTGTTAGAGAGACTAACAGGTAAGTCTGTAATTTGGGAAATTAATGAGAATAAAGAACTGAATCCATTTCTTGAACAAGAAGATGCCAATATAGAATTATTTGATATGACCTCAGATGGCTGTTTCGTTCTTTCTGAAGGTAAATTATCTATATACGAGGATTCTCATTTTTCATCGTTGACCTCATTGCCTGCAACCGGTAAGTATTATACCATGAACTACGACAACAGGTCCAAACTTTTATATATTGCAGATGTGAGAGATTATGTCAGAAAGGGATTGGTATTTGTAATTAATAAACAAGGTTCTATAAATGCTCAAGTGGAAGTAGGTACTATACCAAATGGATTTTTATTTGAGTAAAAATTTATCGAATAAGTCTCTAAGTCGTAAATAGCTGAAATTTAATAATATGCCCTAACCCTGGATATAATAATGTTTCCTTTTTTTTAAAATAAGCGATTAAAAGTTTGGATTTGTCTATCATAGAATCTACATTTGCCGTTGTATAACCGACAAATAAATATTAATATTATGATAAAACGTTACAAAATCAATGGAATTCGAGCATTAGTAGTGGGAGGGATTGCCGGTCTTGTTTCTCTAATGCCATCTCAAGTTAAGGCGGCACTCAGTTCCGGTACTGCATATACAATTGATGCGGGTCAGGCAGCCAGTGCTACAAACTATCACAACTTTCAATCATTCTTTAATGATATCTATATTGGCTCGAGGACTGATGGTGGTCCGGCACAAGGTCCCGGAGTAAGCGGAGCAGGCGATATAGAAGTGAATGTTGCACCCGGAGCTACTTTTACCGAGCAAGTTACTGTTTACCAACACGCATCTTTATCAGCCAGCAGAAGGGTTGTTATTAAAGGGAATAAGGCAACATTGACCTACAATGCTACCAATAGTTCAATTCGTCATACAATTTGGATGAACGGAGCAGATTATTACACCTTTGAAGACCTAAGTATTATTGGTACCAATGCAAACTATGCTTATGTGGTAAGACTGTCAGGTCAGGCAAATTATAATATTTTCAGGAACTGCACCATTGCAGCACCGAATTATAATTATGCGAATATTACTTCCGGTAGTCCGACTAGTAGCTGGTCAAACACAACAATGAGTAGTGCTTTGGTTGCGTTCACGAGTTCTGCAAATAACTTACCCTCAACAAACAGTGAAATCAATGGACTAGGCAATCTTTTTGAGAATAATATATTAACCGGTCCTCCGGATGGTTCCAGTTTGGTAGGTCCTACCTATGGTATTTTTGAGTTAGGAAGTACCTCAAGTGCAGCCGGAGAGAATGAATACATTGGAAACCAAATAAAGAATATCAGTGCGTGCGGTTATCTTTCAACGTATAATAGTGGGGGTAAATTCAATAATAATATTATTACACGTAACCTCACTTCTAATTTTCAGGGTGTAATAAGTAGAACTTATTTTTATGGCATGCACTACTATCGTCCGTATCTTTCAATATTTCCTGCTAAGGATATTGAAATAATGGGAAATGAAGTCAAAGAGATAGGTAAAATTCTACAAAACAATGCATACCAGTTTTATGGAATTAGTATAGTGTATGCAAATGGCAATAGTTCCTCCTCAAATCAGGGATATGGTGGTAGTAATGTGTTTAGAGTGGAGGGTAACTACATCCATGATAATGCTGCCGGGTCTTCATACACAACGAGTGCATATATGTATCAGTTCTATATATACTATTCACAAGCTGTGTTGATGGTGAACAATATTTTTGCAAATAACCATGCCTTCTCAAATTATAGTTCACCAAGCAGCAGATATAGTTATAACTATAGTTATTGGATGTATAATACCGGTGAAATTGTCAATAATACTTTTTACAGGAAACTTGATTATAATAATCAGTTATATGGCAGTGTTGACTATTTGTATTTTTATGGTAGTACCTATAGTTATACAAATCCCAGCCAGCCGTATAAAGAGCAAAATAATTTGTTCAACAATATTGTATTCTATGACATAACAGGCACAACCGGTTATAATAACAATTATGTACCGAATTTGTATTATTGGTCAAGTGTAAAGAATAATTCATTTTATCAGAATTTAAAGCAAGCAAACTATAATGCACAGATTTATTATGCATATTATGTTGGCGGGTCATTAGGCAGCCCATATAATTTGATTACTGTAAAGGACCTAAACAATATGAATAAATGTGCAGACAATATCTGGGCAGATCCCAAGTTTGTAGATCCTGATAATGGCAATTTTATTCCTACTAATCCCGAGCTCAAATCTGCCGGGATGAACTACACCTCTACGGCATATCCAAGTGGAATTACCACAGATATAAACGGAGACAGCCGTAATCCGCTAAAGCCATCCATAGGAGCAATAGAGCCCTATTTTGAGTTTTCTATCAGCGGAGACTTTAATGGCGGGGTGTATAATATATGTGGAGGAGATAAAGCACCATTGTCCGGTTCTGTAAAAAGTGCATTGACATTTAACTTCCCCGGTGGTAAAGTGGGCTATAAGTTAAACAATAAACCCATTCAGTATTTTGATTTGCCAACTATTTCAGCCGGAGGCACAGAGAATTTTGATTTTGGTTTAGTTGATTTTTCAGGAGCACCTAAAAATTCGGTTCTTAAGGTATTTATTTCTCATCCTGATGACAACCATGCGAACGACACATTGACATTTAATATTAATGTAGAGCGAGGAGCGTATGGAGGTGTAGTAACTATGAATCCTTCAACAAAAGGATATGCACCCAAGCCGGAAGAAGGCAGAGATTATTGGGTAACCATACCTGATGATGTAATCAAGTTGGATATCAGTGCACCAACAGAGTTTACCAATGCAGAATATGGTGTTAAGTATTCAGTAACAGGAGAAGCACATTCCATGTCAGGAGTTTTGTTACCTGCAAGCACATCCACATATAGCCATAATGTAGTAACCGGAGGTACTTGGTCAATCAATCCTCCAGAGGCTTATGTAGATAGTTTCATAGAAGTTTCTTTAAAACTTCACAATATGCTGTCAGGATGCGATTCAATCGTAAAACGTACAGTATTTGTGTCTGCATTTGGCAAACCTGATTTTAAGGATCCACAAGCATGTATGGGAACTCAAGTAGAATTTGAGAATTTATCAAATGTTCACAGCGGCTATTTAACCTATGAGTGGGATTTTGGCAATGGACAAACCAGTACCAATACAAACGGAAAAACAGTATATCCGACAGCCGGTACTTACCAAGTAACATTAAAGACAACCACATCTGAGTGGAAGTTTGTAAAGAGTATTACCAAAACGATAACCATCGCAGAAGGACCCGTTGCTAATTTTACAGTAGATAGCAAATGTTTTGGAGCTCCTGTAACTCTTACCAATACGACTACCAGTAATGTAGGCGTTCCGAATTACACATGGGATTTTGGGGATGGACAAAGCAGCAATGTTGCCAATCCTACTGTGAATTATGCCGTACAAGGAATGTATGATATTGTATTAACAGCAGAAAAGAACGGATGTTCCACCACAGCAACACAGACAGTATCGATGTTTGCGCAACCTGTAGCAGGGTTTAACCTGAGCAGCGGCAGTTGTGCAAATGCACCATTTGAATTTAACAATACTTCTACCGTGAGCCAAGGAAAGATAGGATATTTGTGGAGTTTAGGCGAAGACAATAATAAGTCCACCCAAAAACACGCAAACTACATGTACAAAACCGCAGGCACCAAAACAGTTAAGTTAGTAGTGTCATCTGCATTGGGTTGTAGCGATTCCATCACAAAGACAGTTACCGTAGTACCCGGTCCAACCGGAGATTTTACAGTAACCGGAGAATGTCAAGATGGAGATGTATTATTTGCATCCATAGATCCAAACCTAAGCGGAACAACATACAATTGGACAATTGACGGACAATCCGCAAGTGGAGTAAGTACTGTTACCAAACAGTTTAGCACAATTGGAACTCGCACAGCATCGCTTACTACAAGTTATCTTAACGGATGTGCTCAAACAGTAGCTAAAAGCTTCGTGATTAAACCAACACCAAAAGTTGATTTTGTAACCGGAGGTACTATTTGTTCAAATAACGAAGTAATTATTGAAAATAAAACAAAATGGTCTGACGGAAATGTAACATATACTTGGGACTTAGGTGATGGAAACACCTCTGTAAAACAACATCCTACACATACTTATTCAAATGCAGGAAATATTAATGTGAAATTAACTGCTAATATTGTTAATGGCTGTTCTGATGAAATTACCAAAACCCTTACAGTGAATCCTGCCCCAAATAGATGTCAGTTTGTAATAGATTTTGATGGTTCTAAGGGATTAAGAGCATATAATTTCGAGCCAACAGATGGAAATAATACAGGAGCAGAATCAGGGGTAACATATACTTGGTATTTTGGAACAGGAGCTAGTAATCAAGCCTCAAAGGGTGAATATGTTTATTCACATGATGGTCAGTACACTGTAACGATGAGAGCTAAAACAGCATCCGGTTGCGAATGTGAATCAACACAAACGCTGACCATAGATAGAACAAGCGTTAATGATGTTGTTGGAAACATAGGGTTCAATGTATATCCTAATCCAAGTACAGGTGTATTTACTATTGCAATTGCAGAACCTGCACAGAATGGAACAATTGAGGTATTTGATGTAATTGGAAATAAATTAGCAAATTACACTTATGCTGAAATGATGTCCATGAATTGGACTATTGATTTGTCTTCAGAAAGCAATGGAATCTATTTAATCAGATATTCTTCTGCAAACCAAACTATCACTAAAAAAATTAAGTTAGTAAAATAATTTTAGACAGCTACCTGATAAAAAGACCCACTGATTACAGTGGGTCTTTTTTTTGGAAAAAAATTTATGAGATAATACATGCAATTATTGAGTCGAAAATTGCGTGATAAATATCACTCCTTTTAACGGGCTTAAATATACAGAATGTGTTTTTTCAATAGACGAAACGAACGTATTAATATACTAATTTTAAAGTTAAAATAAACACAAAATTTGTTTTAATCATTTTATTCATTCAAATTTGTTTTCACTTAGATAAGCATATAAATTTAATATTTATGAATAACACATTTATAAACAACTCGTTGAGGTGTTTTGCCTTGGGTTTTTCCGGTATTGTTGCATTCTTGATTCCAATACAAGTAAATGCACAACTTTCAGGAAGCAGTTACACTATTGATAATTCAAGCGGTGCAAGTTCTACAAACTACGCCACATTTCAAGCTTTCTTTGATGATATAGCATTTGGTTCTCGCTCTGACGGAGGTGCCCCCAACGGACCTGACGTATCGGGTAATGTAACTGTCAATGTAAAGTCAAATGCAACTTTTAATGAGCAAGTTACCGTATATCCTTCTTGGACAATGGATCAATCTAATAGGGTAACGATCAAGGGTAATAATGCTTTATTAACTTTCAATGCTACCAATCCGTATGCAAGACATACTTTATGGCTTTATGGTGCCAGTTTTTTCACTTTTGAGAATTTGAGAGTAGAAGGGACGAATGCAAGTTATGTTCATACTGTGAGGTTGTCTGATTTTGCAAACTATAACATATTTTCGAAGTGCACTTTAAGTGCTCCAAAATATAATTATAGCGGTACTGTATATGCAAGTTACCCAGAGTCTATGTATAATTATTATATGGGTTTTTATTCAGGAGCTGTTGTTGTACTCAATAGCGATCCGGGATCTCTGGAAGCAGAGAGTTATTATTATGGACAAAATGGTAAGGGTAATAAATTTGAGAATAATTTGATTATAGGACCACCGGATGGTTCTTCTTTGATAGGACCTACTTATGGAATTTTTGAACAAGGTGGTGCATCTTATGATGATGGTGAAAATGAGTTTGTTGGAAATGTTATAAAGAATATTAGTGCCGTAGGTATATATTCATTTGGCAGTAGTGGCGGCAAGTATAATAACAATGAAATTACCCATAATCTAAAAGCCCCGTTTCAATATCCATATTATGATAATTGGTTTTATGGCATTGATATACGTTGGCCTGATTTGAACGCACATTCTGATAAAGACATTGAAATCATAGGAAATAATATCCATGATGTTGGCGATTTTGCACGAAGTGATAATGCCGGTTCTTTCTGTGGAATTAATGTAAGTGCACTCTATGGATGTGAATATTGCTATAATATGCACTATGGTGCAAACATTGTTAGAATCGAAGATAACACGATAGTAAATAATGTCATTGGCAATAGTAACTACCCCTATAATAATTTTTATGGTATATCTACACCATCAGTCGGTTCTGCATTTATCATTAACAATATTGTTGCGAACAATATGATATTTAATACTTCTTACGGAGATTTTTATCCTTATGATTTATATAAATTATATTCTTCAGGTGATGTGGTTAATAATACATTTGCGTTGACTAAAAAAGTACCATCCGGAGTGTATTGTTATGGTTATAACTATATTTATGCTTATGGGTATAATGCAAACCAAGCCAATCCTCCAATTGAAAGTTCTACAAGAGTTGAGAACAATATATTTCATTATGATTTGAAAGGTGTAACCGGAGGTGAAATTGATTTTGATATGGAATATATTAGTTCTATCCGTAATAATGACTTTAATTTAGTCAATATGCCTGCATACTATCATTATTTTTATGCAATAGGTTCTTCATATACAAGTGCAAACGGTCAAATAGATGTGGCGCAGATTAATTCATTAAGTCCGGAGTCCAAAGATAATATCAAGGCAGATCCTAACTTTGTTGATCCCAATAATCTTAATTTTACATTTATGAATCCTGCTTTAAAATCTGCCGGATACGGGTACAAAAACACAGTTTATTCAAGTGGTATAGATAAAGATATTAATGGAGATTCTCGTAACCCCTTACGCCCATCTCTTGGTGCAATTGAACCATTCTTTGAATTTAAAATATCCGGTACTTTTAATGGAGGCAATTATAATCTCTGTGGTGGAGATAAAATTCCAATGACCGGCACAGTAAACAGTACTTTAAACTTTGATTTCCCTAATGGTAAAGTTGGTTATATTTTAAATAATAAGCCTGCTGTCATTAAAAATATAGGCACTGTAGCGGCACTAAGTAGCGCAAGTTTCGACTTAGGATTCATTGATTTCACCGGTGCGCCTTTAAATACGATATTGAAAGTTTTTATTGCACATACAGATGATAATCACGCTAATGACACCCTTACATTTAATATTCAAGTAGGACGTGGTGCTTATGGTGGAATATTAGTTACAAATCCCACAAGCATGGGAAGAGAACCTGATTTGGATGAAGGAAGAGATTATTGGATTACTATTCCCGATGATATAATTAAGTTAGATATCAGTGCCCCAACTGATTTTACAAATGCACAATATGGTACGGGATATAAAGTTACTACTAGTGCAAGAACGTTATCAGGCATTGTTCTGCCTGCATCTGCATCTACTTATGTTCATAATGTAGTTACAGGTGGTACATGGCTAATTAATCCTCCTGAGTCAGTGGTTGATAGTTTTATTATTTGTGAACTTAGATTAAATAATATATCTACAGGCTGCGATTCTTTGGTAACGAGAAAGGTTTTTGTAGCGCCATTTGGCAAACCTCAATTCAAGGATCCTCATGCATGTATGGGCGCAGATGCTGAATTTGAAAACCTTTCTACTGTTCAGAGCGGTTACTTAACATACGAATGGGATTTTGGTAATGGACAAACCAGTACGAATACTAATGGTAAAACAAGTTTTGCTTCACCGGGAACTTATCAAGTTACTCTCACTACCACAACTGTTCCCCTAGGATTTGTAAAGAAACTTACGAAGTCAATTGTTATTTCTGAAGGTCCTGTTGCAGATTTTGATTTTACCAGCCGTTGTTTTGGTACGCCTGTTACTTTAGTGAATACAACAACAAGTAATATTGGTGTTCCTGCCTATACTTGGGATTTTGGTGACGGACAAACAAGCAATGCAGTGAATCCTACTGTTTCTTATGGGGCGAAAGGTTTATATATCATTACTCTAACTGCCGAAAAGAATGGTTGTGCAACAACTGTAGAAAAGACTATTGCCATGTTCGAACAACCAACCGCTGATTTTACAGTAAGCAGTGATAAATGTGCCAATCATGAATTAACTTTTACAAATAACTCAAGCAATCTAAGTGGTAAGATTGGTTATTTGTGGAGTTTTGGAGAAAACAATGTTCAATCAACTCAAGTTAATGGTGAGTATAGCTATGAAACAGCAGGAAATAAGAATGTAAAACTTGTTGTTCAAACCGCACTTGGCTGTATGGATTCTATCACTAAATCGGTTTCTATATTGCCTGGACCTTCCGGTGAGTTTAGTGTAATCGGAGATTGTCAAGATAGAGATATGATATTTGCATCTGTTGATCCTGTGTTAGGAGGTACAACTTATAATTGGACAATTGATGGTATCGCTCAGAGTGGGGTAAGCAGTGTTACTAAGAAGTATAATAGTATAGGAGAACATACTGTTACTCTTGATATTTCTTACACAAATGGATGCTCTAATAGTGTTACAAAGGTAGTTGCAGTGAAACCTACTCCAAAAGCAGATTTTGAAGTAGATGGCTCTATTTGCGCAAATAGTGAACTTATTATAGACAATAAAACCAGATGGACTGATGGCGAAGTGAATTATCTATGGGAGTTTGGTGATGGCAATACATCAATTCAACAACACCCTATTCATACTTACTCAACACCCGGAAATGTTAATGTTAAACTCATCGCGAGTATCACAGATGGATGTACTGATGAGATTACAAAAACATTGACTGTGAATCCATCTCCAACAAAGTGTCAGTTTACTGCAAATTATAATGGTAATAATGGACTTAGAGCTTTTGATTTTGAACCCACTGATGGAAATAATGTAGGCGTTGAGTCAGGAGTTACATATACTTGGTATTTTGGCGATGGATATAGTATGAAAGGGAATAAAGGTTCTCAAGACTATAATCAAGATGGAACCTATAAGGTTACAATGAGAGCAGAAACCGCTTTAGGTTGTGTATGTGAATCATCTCAAACCATTGTTATTGACCGCACTAGTACAACAACTATTTCAAGTAAATTTAACTTTAGCGTTTATCCTAATCCAAGTACAGGAGTATTTAAAGTTGAGGTTGTAAATGCTGATAAGGCAGGACTTGTTGAAGTGTTTGATGTAATTGGAAATAAGATTCAAAGTTATTCTTTGACAGAGATGAATGCTATGAATTGGAATATCGACCTAAGCACTCAAAGTAATGGTATCTATATCATTCGTTATGTCTCTGAGGGGCAGTTTGCTACTCAGAAAGTGAGGTTAATGAAATGATAATTTAAAGAATTTATCATACTAAAAGGGCTGTCTGTTAAGGCGGCCCTTTTTTATTAGTGCGCTGCTAACCAATTTTCTCCAACGCCAATTTCAACAAGAACCGGAACATTTAATAACATTGCATTTTCCATTTGATTTTTTACAATAACTTTCACTTGTTCCAACTCATGGTTTGGCACTTCAAATAGTAATTCATCATGCACTTGAAGTATCATTCTTGCTTGGATGTTTTTTTCATTAAAGGCTTGGTCAATATTAATCATTGCAATTTTAATCATATCTGCAGCGGAACCTTGTATGGGGGCGTTGATTGCATTGCGTTCTGCGAATCCTCTAATGGTTTGGTTGCGTGAGTTGATGTCCTCAATATATCTTCTGCGACCCATCAATGTTTTGACATAACCTTCTTTACGTGCAAATTCGAGTGTATTATCCATATACGCTTTTATTCCGGGAAATTTTATAAAGTATTCTGTGATAATATCCTGTGCCTCTTTGCGTGGAATGCCTATCCTCTCCGAGAGTCCAAATGCAGAAATGCCATAGATAATACCAAAATTGACTGTTTTTGCTTTCCTGCGCATCTCCTTAGAAACTTCCGCGTAAGGTACGCCAAATACTTTTGATGCGGTTGAAGCATGGATGTCTTGCCCACTATTAAAAGCTGCAATCATGTGCTCGTCTCCTGACATGGATGCAATTACTCTTAATTCAATTTGAGAGTAGTCGGCACTCATTAAACTATATTCTGCTGATGGAGTAATAAAGGCTTTGCGAATTTCACGTCCTTTTTCTGTTCTAATGGGGATGTTTTGAAGGTTGGGGTTGTTTGAGCTTAATCTCCCTGTGCCCACAATCGCTTGATTAAATGAAGTGTGTATCCTACCGGTGCTCTCTTTAATTAGCAATGGTAATGCATCAACATAGGTTGATTTTAATTTAACCAATTCCCTGTAATCTAATATGTGATTGATTATTTCGTGAGTATTAACCAATTTTAGTAGTACTTCCTCATTGGTTTGATATTGTCCGGTTTTGGTTTTCTTTGGTTTCTCAGATAGTTTTAGTTTGTCAAATAGCACTTCGCCCATTTGTTTTGGTGAGGACAAATTGAAAGACATTCCTGCAAGTGAAGTAATAGTTTTTTCAAGTTGTGCAATGTCTTTTGCGAGTTCATAAGAATAGTTTTGTAAGAAATTCTTATCCACCTTTACTCCTGTTTTTTCCATGGATGCCAAAACGGGAATCAACGGTAATTCTATTTTTGAGAATACTTCGGACAAGTTTCTCTCTTTTATCAAAGGAGCAAGTTTATATTTTAGTTGTAATGTTATATCTGCGTCTTCTGAGGCATATTTAGTTAATTCATTTAGTGCAACAGCAGTCATTTTGAGTTGATCTTTCCCTTTCTTACCGATTAGTGATTCTATGCTAATTGGGTCATATTGCAAGTAGTTTCTGGAAAGTTCATCCAAATTATGTCTTCTATCAGGGTCTATAAGAAAATGTGCAATCATGGTATCGAAGTAGGGTGCTTGTATTTGCACTCCTTCTTTGTTGAGAATCATTAAATCGAATTTTAGATTCTGCGCAACCTTCATTTTGGTTGAGCTAAATAGGGGTACTAATAACTGTAAGAACTCTACTTTGTTATTGTGATTAAGATTGATATAATATGCTTCATCTTGCTTAACACTAAATGAAAGCCCTATAATATTTGAGTCAATTGGATCTAAGCCGTCTGTTTCAGTGTCAAAACAAAATTCATTAACCGTGTGGAGTTTTTGAACTAAATCTGTTAATTCATCTTTTGAGTTAATTAGTACATAATGTTGTTGTTGTTCATTAAAATTTTTAAATATCTGAAGTATGTCTTCTTGACTTTGTTGTGGTTCTGTTTGATGAACAGCTGAAAACAAATCTTGTTGTGTCGTATTCTGTATTGGCTGGCCAAATACTTTTTGAGCTAAAGTGCGAAACTCAAGTTCTTTAAAGACATCCTCTAATTTTTGTTTGTCAGGAGGGTCTAAAATCAGTTGAGATTCATTGAAGTCAATGGGGACTTTTGTATTTATGGTTGCTAACTTTTTGGATAGAATGGCTTGTTCCTTATTTTCTTCAACTTTGGTTTGCAATGCTCCCTTTAGCTTATCTGTATTGCTAATCAGATTTTCAACAGAATGAAATTCGGAAATAAGCTTTTTGGCCGTTTTTTCACCTACTCCGGGTACCCCCGGAATATTGTCAATGGCATCTCCCCATAAAGCTAAAATATCAATCACTTGGGCAGGGTTGTTCACCTCCCACGCTTGTTTGACTGCTGTTGTGTCCAAAATGGTATGTCCATTGCCCATACGTGCAGGTTTAAAAATAAAAATATTGTCCTGTACTAATTGAGCAAAGTCTTTGTCTGGGGTCATCATATAGGTATTAAACCCTTTTGTTTTTGCTTCTAATGCTAAGGTGCCAATAATGTCATCCGCTTCATATCCATCCATCGTTATTACCGGAATATTAAACCCCTCAATGATTTGAAAGATATAGGGGATAGATGCAGACAAATCTTCAGGCATTGCTTCTCTTTGTGCTTTGTATTGCGGATAAATCTCATGCCTTTCTGTGGGTGCACTTGTATCAAAAACAACTGCTATATGTGTTGGTTTTTCTTTTTGGAGTACCTCAAGCAATGTCATGGTAAACCCATACATTGCTGAGGTGTTAAGCCCTTTTGAATTATATCTGTGATTATTGCTGAAAGCAAAGAATGCTCTATAGGTTAGTGCCATGCCATCCAGCAAGAAAAGTTTCTTATCTGACATGGTTCAAAGGTAGGAAGTTTTGCTTAGTTCAAATGCACTCCTACTGTTTCTGACTTTGTTCTTGTTTAAATTTGTTTTTTGCGGTTTGTCCAATAGGGATAGGGGATCCGTCATCATCAATTCTTACAAAGGTAATACTGGTGGTGCATGCTACTATTTCTTCTCCGCTGTATAAACTAAACCTTCTGGCTTCTATATTCAGTGTGATTGATGTATTACCAAGTTCTTTAACATTGCCGTATATATGGACGTGTTGCCCACTTTTTAAAGGTTTTTTAAAAATAAGTTCTCCTACTCTCACTGTAACCATATTCGGAGTATAGCAATATTCGCAAGCAAGAGCTGCTGCAGCCTCGTCAATCCAGCCGATGAGTCTGCCCCCGAATAAATTGCCATGGACACCGATATCCCTGCCCATGATGATTTTTTTTGTAAGTAATTTCATTTCTTTCGATGAGTCCATGTAAACTGATTAATCAACGTCTTTGTTGAGAAACTTGTTGCCGCTTTCTTTAAATTTGGGTTCACCTTCTTTGTTCTCGAGATATAATTTTTTGGCATTTTTCTCATCAACTAAAGGCTCTAATTGGATACCCATTCTCACATAAGCAGGTATGTCTAAATTACTCATATTGGATCTGTTATTTGCGTTTGCAGAAGGTGCAGAAAAATCAAATGCGGGTTCATCGTTGAACCTGTGTTTGTCAAAACTAAATAAACTTTGAGGAGTGTTAGTTGCTTCTATTGAGCCGAAGTCAAAGGTGTTCTCATGTGTGTTATTTTCTAACTCAATATTCAAAGGTTCGCTTTCGTCTTTGTCAATATCAATTATGATTTCTTCTTCACGTTCAACCGTGGAAGTTCTTTTTTCAAAACCGGTAGCAATCACAGTGATTGACAATGCTTTACCTAATCCGATTGTATGCGTTACTCCAAATTTTAATCTGGCATTTTGGCCTGATATATTTTGGAAGAAAGCTATAATTTGATCAATCTCATTTGCATAAGGCTCTTCTATATCGTAAGAAATATTAAGGAGTATATGTTTGGCACCATCAATATTGGTGTCGTCTAATAATGGAGAGTCTAACGCCATTTGGGAAGCAGTCAAAGCTCTTTCTTCACCTTCTGCAATACCTGTTCCCATAATTGCTCTGCCGCTGTTTGACATGGCTGTCTTAACATCTTTAAAATCCACATTCATCTTGCCCGACACGGTGATAATTTCTGCAATACCTTTTGTTGCAGTGCAAAGAACATCATCTGCTTTTGCAAATGCCTCAGAATATTTAAGGTTGTGATACATCTGTAAAATTCTATCGTTAGTGATAATGAGCAATGCATCAACATGGGGGCGTAATTCTTCTATTCCTTTGTGAGCCAGTCCGATTTTATGAGGTCCTTCGTTTTTAAATGGTGTGGTAACAATAGCTACAGTGAGTAGTCCCATATCTTTTGCAACCTTGGCAATCACAGGGGTAGCACCGGTTCCTGTTCCTCCACCCATACCTGCGGTAATAAAAACCATTTTTGTATTATGACTCAAAGCCTCTTTTATTTGGTCAAGGCTTTCAATCGCACATTGTTTGCCTACTTCAGGTTCAGAACCCGCACCCAATCCTTCGGTTAATGATGCACCTAATTGAATCTTGTTAAGAATAGGGCTGGTTCCTAAAACCTGTAAATCTGTATTGCAAATAATAAAATCAACTCCGTTTATTCCTTTGTCATACATGTAATTTACTGCATTGCCACCTCCACCGCCAACACCGATTACTTTAATGATGGAACTTTGATTTTTAGGTAAATCTACTTGAAATGTCATAATTGTTGTTGTTTCTGTGTTTGTTCTTAATTATTGAAAATCTTTGCTGTTATTGTCATCTTTTAGATACTCCAGCAATCCTCCACCAAAATTTTTCATCTTATTAAAGAAACCTCTTCCGTCTTTGTTAATCACCTGCTTTGTTTGTTTTGTGTTTTCGCTCGAAGATTGGAAGTTATTATCTAAAGGCACTTCTTTGTCCATGCCATATATTAACAAGCCTGCACCTGTTGCATACATTGGACTTTTTGCTTCAGAGACAGCTCCTTTTGCAAGATATTGATTGGGAAAACCAGTTTTAACCTTAATCCCTGTAACAAACTCTAATAGTTCTCCAATGTTTTTCATTTCAGCCCCTCCACCTGTTACGACAATACCTGCTGTGAGCTTTTTCTCATATCCACTATTTCTAATTTCAAAATCTACTTTCTTGAATAATTCAATCAAACGGGCGTTGATTACTAAGGAAAGATTCTTTACGCTGATAAACTTCTGTTGTCTTCCGTTTTGTTCTGAAACATCAATAAGTTCATTGCTTTGAATGTTGTCAGGAAAAGCATCGCCAAATTGAATTTTTACAGACTCACTAAAGTTATCCATAATCATAAAAGCTTCAGAAATGTCTTTTGTAATTCTTTGTCCGCCAATTGGGATAACGGCTGTGTGCCTTATTCTGCCTTCATGAAAGATGGCCAAATCAGAAGTTCCGCCACCTATATCAAGCACGGCAACACCAGCCTTCATTTCTTCTTCAGTAAGAACAGCTTTGGCAGATGCAATTGGCTCTACTACAATGTCTTCCACATTGATATTGCACTTCTGAATACAGCGTTTAATGTTTTCAGCAGCTAAAATCTGTCCGGTGATGATATGGAAGTTAATGTCTATTCGAGAACCCGTCATTCCTGTAGGGTCATCGGAAGGATTGGAATCTACCTCATAGTCTTGAGGGAGTACATGTAAAATGTGATTACCGGGATTCGTATTGATGCGGTACATCTGTTTGCGTATATCTTCCAATTCCTCTGCAGTTATTTCAGCATTTGGGTCTTGTCTAAAAGCACTATATGGTTGGGTAAAGCTATGGATGTGTTTACCAGCAATACCTACATAAACGCTTCCTATCTCAACATTGGCTGAACGTTCAGCTTCTGCAACCGCTTTTTTCACTGCTTCAACTGTTTTAGTGATATTATTCACCATGCCTTCTGTGATGCCGCCCATTGAAGAAGTCCGCCCTATTCCCAGAATATTAATCTTGCCGTTTTCATTTCTTTGACCGACCATGGCACAGATTTTAGTGGTTCCCATGTCTAAACCAACAATGACTTTGTTTCTGTTATCTTCTCTGTTTTTGCTCATAAAAATTCTTTGATACTATTGATTTCTCTTTTTTGCTACTATTTGCCCATCGAAACGCAAGTCTATAACACTGTAATCATCCCAGTCAATCTTGCTAAGTGCTTGATTATAAAAGAGCTTCAGCTTTTCAAGCTTGGTTTCTATTTGGGTTGGTTTTCCAACAACAATTGTATGATTTCCTACTTTGGGAATCAAAAGAAAGCCTTGATTTTTATCTACATAAACTTGTTCAATCTGTGCTTGCCAAAAAGGATAGGCATGTGTATAGGTAAATAATTCCAATGCTCCGAGCAATATCTCTGTGTGAATGTAATTGGAGTCATTAGCTGCCTCATCTACTGCACCGCTCAATACAGGCACTCTGACCGAATAATTAGGGACGGTTGGAATTTTTAATCCATTTTTCTCTACATAGTAGCTTTCTCCTTGTTGATTAACTACCCTAAACAGTGGTTCCCGTTGTTTTACATCTATCACAAGCTTTCCGTCATTCCCCAAAAAAATGTTAGCCTTTTCAATGTATGGGCTTGATTGTAAATTATACAACATTTGATAGGTTTTGAGTTGTTTTAGCGTCTTGCCTTTCAACTCATTTGGATTTGTTATATGAGATGCGATTTCTAGTACGTGTTCTTGTGAAAGAAAATAGATAATACCCTTAGGTTCAAAGTTGATTTCCACCTCTTTGCATACTACTGCTTTCTGTTTCATGGTCGCCATGACTAATACTATGATTAGCAATAGCAACCCTACAATAGGAAATATCCATTTTTTAAGCAGATGCAAAAAGTTCTTCATAAATTTCTTTCACTGGCTGGGTAATTCTGTCTATATCGCCTGCACCCATTATGAGTAATAATGATGGTGGATTATTTTTAATTTTTTGATAAATTTCAGTTGCGGAAAAAACGCCTCTACAGTTAGTGAGTTTAGCAGCAATTGCGTTGCTTGTTATACCTTCTATCGGTTTTTCTCGTGCAGGATAAATGTCCATTAACCAACATTCGTCCAGCATGTTTAGGCTTGATACAAAGCCATCCAAAAAGTCTCGAGTTCGTGTATAGAGATGCGGTTGAAATATACCCGTTACTTGGTGTTTGGGATAAGTCTTCTTTACCGCATTGATAATTGCTTGTAATTCAGTTGGGTGGTGTGCATAGTCGTCTATTACAATGTGCGTAGGGGTTTCAAACAGTTTTTCAAATCGTCTTTTTACACCATGAAAGTCAGCGATTGCCTTTGCTGCTGTTGGTATGTCGAGTTTTAATGTGTCTATTACGCCCAAAACAGCTGTTGCATTCTCCGCATTATGTTCTCCGCCAACTCCTGATGTTACTTGAAGTTGCATTGTTTTACTGTGCCATCCAAATGAAAAGTGATTTTCTTCGTAATGAGGATTTGAATATTGATAATCTGCCTCAGGATGGTTTCCGTATGTTTTTGATTGTATATGCGAAGCAAAGGGGAGGTCAAGCCCATATTTTTGAATTAACACTCCTTGTGGTTCAATGCACTGAACAAATTCTTCAAATCCTTTTCTAAACCCTTCTTTTGCTCCGTAAATATCTAAATGGTCAGCATCTGTTGAGGTTACAATAGCAATATTGGGATGCAGGTGTAAAAATGAATGGTCAAATTCATCTGCTTCTACTACCATAATAGGTTTTTGCATCCATTCTTTTTTGTTCTTGATTGAGATGTAGTTAGAGCCAAAATCTGTACTTATGCCACCCAGAAAAGCTGTAAAGTTTATATTAAATATCGAAAGAGCCTTGGTAACTAAGGTGGTTGTTGTAGTTTTTCCATGTGTGCCGGCAATAGCAATAGTGAAAGTATTGCGAGAGATCATCCCTAAAACTTCTGCGCGTTTGTATAGTGTGATATTATGTGATTTAAAAAAAAGAATTTCGCCAAAATCCTTAGGCAGAGCCGGTGTCCAAATACAAATATGTGTGTCGGGCGCATGGATAAACTCTATTGGAATCTTTGAATAATCATCTTCATAATGAATCATCATTCCCTCATGTTCCAGTTCAATACATATAGGTGAGCGCACCTTGTCATAGCCATGAATCTCAACACCTTGTTGTTTCAAGTATCTGGCGATGGCACTCATGCCAATGCCTCCGATGCCGAGAAAGTATGCTTTACTGATTGCTCTCAAATCCATGCCACTCACTGTTTTGGAACGCAAAAATAGTTGAGAGATACTTGATGGTCTGCAACACTTATCCCCACAAAGAGAACAGTTTCTATTTTAAAGTAAAATATTTTTCCCTTCAAGTAATTAGAGTTTCACCCACTTGTACACGCGGGTATTTGAGCTATCGTTCATTCGAATGATGTAAACGCCAGGTGTGAGACGATGTAGTTGGATTGTTTCCATATTATTGTTGAGGGTAAACTGTGCAATCTCTTTGCCTTCTATGTTCAATACAACAACTTGAATCTCTGTTTCTATGCCGCCTTTGTTAAAGTGAAGTTCACCGGCAGATGGGTTTGGGAAAAGCTGAATTTTATCCAACAACGCAGATTGAGATACAGAGACTTGCACACTTGTTCCATCAACATCTTCTGCTAAAACTCTTCTCCCCTGGCTTACATTGTAGTAGGAGCCGCTTGGCGTAGTTTCAAGTTTTACTGTTTTTACCATATAATGATTATCACCCGACAAAGGATGTTCATCAGTAAAAGAAGTGACGGAAACCATGCTATAAGAAATCACATAATAGGGTCCTGCTTCTTTATCACTCCTATATACCAAATATCCTGATATACCTTGTTCAGCAGAGGCATCCCACGTCAATTTTACTTGTTTATTGTTGTTGATTTTACTTGCACTCAGATTAGAAATGGGATAGAGTGTGTGTAATCTTAGTGTGGGGTCACCCAATAAACTAAGGTGAATGCTTCTTTGAAAGACACCGGGATAAAATGCCAGAGAAGTGTTTGTGAGTTGATTTTGTTGTGTCAGTTGAAGGCTATACCCTATATTTTCACCTAAAGCCATGTGGTGAAAATGATACACTGGACGACCATCCCAAACAGAAGTTAAGGTGTATCCGGGACCGCCAATTGAACCTCTGAGAAAATTGTTGTTGTTGTCCCAATCTCCAAAGTATGAACCAAAATAATTAGAGAAAACAGAATAAACAGTGTCTTTAAACTCATTCACAGAGCCAATGCCGCTCAACGAAGTATATCCGGCAGTTGTGGTTACACCAGACCATAAACAAGGCGTGGATTTAACTGTTGCAAAAAATGTGTTGGACACTTGTTTCATGCTGTCTTTTTCAAATAAAGAACGTTGAAAGAAGTGAAGCCGTCCCGGAGCCTCAGAGCCTAATAAGTTTAATCTATCTTCAAAAATATACCGTGATGGCACAACAATGTTCTTGTTGCGAAAATTATGATCTTTGTCAAGATAGCGTTCGGTTCTTCCGATATAATCCAACCCTACTGCATCTATATTTGACATGTCAATTCTGCCGACTTGTAACACTACTTTGTCAGGGATGAAACTCTGGTCAAATTTGCCATCATTGGGTCTATTCTTGTTAGCTTCCCTGTTAGCTCCGGTGTTTGAAGCATAATCAGTAAAAGCAGATTCATTCATAATACCGTAATATACATCTGCTACCCATGCACCATTGTGGTCGGGAGTGTGTCCGTCCGGAGGTGATGGAACATCAAAACTACCAAAGTTGCCTGAATAAGGTACAGGAATATTGCCCAATAGAATGAGTGCCGTTGAGTTAAATGCGTCTTTATCATACCAAGTTTTAATTTTGGCTTTAATAGTCGGAACAGAATCGCTCTCTGTTTTGTCTGCAACTGAAACAACCCATCCATCTTCAATTAAATCATTTTTGAAACGTTCAAATTTTACTGTAAGGGTATTTTGAATCAATGTGTCAGCCACAATCAGAAGATTTCCTTTGTATGGGTTGATACCAATTTTGATGCCTGCAGAAATGCCACCCCAAGCAAAAGTTACAGCAGAATTATTGACCGTAAAGGAAGTTCTTTGTACAAAAACATAGTCATATTGCATACCCGGCAAAACAGCTTCATCAATGTATATGTTTGAAGGGGCATTCACAGTGGCTATGGGAGTCGTAGCAAAGCTTTCCTCATCTTTGTTCTTTTTGTATATTTCTGTTGATACTATAAACCCTGTTGTGTCCCAAGTGAGTGTAATTTTAGGTGGGTTTTCAGAGATGATCGCATGCGCTATTACTGCTCTTTCTTTAATTCCGCCTTGTCCTGAAACGGAGGATTGAATTGAGAATAAGAATATTAATAAAGTAAGGGGCAGTCGTATTGGTTGTTTCATAATGGTATTGTTTGTTCTTAGCAAATGTAAAAAGTTCTTTTTACCATGCTGAAACATTTTTTTCAATCCGGATCTATAAAGAAAATCAAGGAGGCTGTGAGTGCAAAGTTGCTGTTTTTGCGTACTACTGTTGCAGAAGGATAGGGCTCGGCAGATTGATAAGGAACAAATTGATCTCTATAATTGGTTTGCATTAAACCAATATCAAAACCATATTCTTTCTTTCTGATTCCCATGCCGACTGAGAAATTCCACTCATTATAGTCATGTTTTAGTGCTTGAATATCACTTTTATAGGGATTTTGATAATTTGCAACACCGGCTCTCAATCTCACGTCTTTTCCAACCAATACTTCACCTCCCAACCGGACATTGTAAGTAGGTCTTAAATCACTTTTTATAATAGTGTTTTCAACAAGATAGTTGTCAAACTCAGACCCCATGCTCATGTTTGAATAATTCACTTTTTCTACATCAAGTGAAATAAAACCAAACTTTCCGGTAACGTATGATGCACTGAAGGTGAGTCTGGTGGGTGTCCTGACAAAATATTTAAAAGGATATCGACCGGTTTGATTGTTATAATCCTCAGAAGGGTCTCTTTGAACGTTGATAAGAGTTGTTGGCGCTCCAGCGTAGGAAGCGTCAAACACCGATGTCATTTCATAGAAGTAATTATCGGAAATGGTAATTTTTTCTGGTGACTGAAAACTCAATCCAACTCTAAATTCTTCGATAGGGCGAAAAATTACTCCTGCTTTTACACCATATCCGCTGCCTTCTGATTTGATGTCTTGGACGAGAGTTAGGTTCTTAAAACCTTCGTCAAAAAACTTGTTATCTTCTCTAAAGGTATTGATCTCATTTCGTTTTGCTTTGCTATAGTGCAGGCTGATTCCTCCATATAAAATATTGCCATAGTTAAAACTTCCTCCAAAATTCCAATCATACATTCCGCCTCTTGTTTCAATGATGCCAGTTTGACCTGCATCCCGTTTGTCTGCCATTCTGATTCCCCATTCACCCGGAGTGGAATCTGAAGGGTCTAAAAGATAGGTCTGATATGCTACCCAACTGATTGAATTTAAATCATCAGGATGCTGTGTGCCTTGTGCTTGTTCCCAAACAAAATCCATAAAAGAACTTTGTCTATTCTGCCCTTGATAAAATGTTTTATTATAAAAGTTGTTATAGCGATTTACTTGAAATGCAAAATTGTAACTAACAAGTTCGTCAGACTTTTCTGTGCCTTTTTCATGAAGCATTTTTGTATAGACATAAGAGAAGTTAGGAATAGTAAATCCAAACAAATTATCAGACATAAAGTATCCCAAATATTCTGATTTGGTTGTAGGATTCACTAATCCTAAAGAAATATTAAATTCATTCTGACGATAAAATCCTAATCCCGCAGGGTTGATACTGTATGAGCCGATTTCCGACCCAACTGACCCAAGTGCTCCTGCCGTTCCCAGTGCCATTGCGCTTCCAAATGGTCTGTATTGAGCGTAGTGTAGAGCATCTATTTCGTTTTGAGCAAAAACTATCCCTTGCAGGGATGTGAGTATTAACAAGAGTCCTGTCCTTAATTTCATCCGCTTTTTCTTCTGTTCTTTACTATTTTATCGTTTGCCGCCTCTTGAATTACTGCCGGATGATGTGTTGCTGCTTCTAGAGCCGTAGGAACCGTTGGAGCCGGATGAGCCACTACCGGAATTAGAACTTCTGGGAGTGTTGTACGAAGGTATAGAACCAGAGGTGCCGGAACTAGGTTGTTTGTTTGTTCTGACTGGTGTACTTGTGCCGGTTGAAGGAGTGTTAGAACTTCTTGAATTTGAACTTCTTGAGTTTGTAGAACTATTGCCTGATGGATTGTTTGGTGTGCCATACACAGGAGTCGATCTGTTTTGGCGTGCAGGTGTTTGGTTTGAACCATAGGTTTGACGTTTTTGCATAGGTGCAGGTGTAGCGGTAGTTGTACCTCCATTGCCCCATGATGAACCATAGGAACCCCCATTCATATAGCCGTGCATATAGCCCATTGTATAAGGATCGCCATAAGTATTATAATTGTAATACGGATTCATGTAATAAGGATTATACATTGAATAGGGATTGTATGAATAATATGGATTATAAAATCCTGAGCCGTATCCCATACCGAAATTGTTATAGCCTGTCCAGAAGCTATAGCCGGGGCTGTAAGGATTATACATGCTGCCCATGCCAATCATTACTGAAATGCCGGTGCGAGGGGTGCTGTAATATCCTGTTCCAAAGCGATTGAAATACCCACCATAATTTAGTCTGGAATCTGATCCGTAATAATTATTGATAACAGTATTATTCCCATTACTATTGGAATTGTAATTGGATTGATTCTGCAAAGAGTTTCCGGTTTGATTTTCTGTTAAACTTTCAGGAGGGGTTTCTTGCTGACTTTTTTTCTTGTCCAGAGCGGCTTGTCTTCTTGCAGATGAAGGAGAATAGTACATGTCGTCATACTGAGAAAGGGTTTTGTTGGATAGCCCGCAAGAAGCTAATGTAAATGCCAATGACATTGTAAAAGCAAAGTTGAGTAGTGTCGTTGTTTTTTTCATAGCCTTAGATTTTGAGGGTGTTTCAGTTTGCATACCTTTGCACCCTAATATTTTCACTACAAAGTTAAACAATAAAAGTGCCAAATTTATATGGGGTTTGAAAAAATAAAGCGCAGCGAAGATTATTCAGCATGGTATAACAATCTTGTAAAAGAGGCAGATATGGCAGAACATGCCGCTGTCAAGGGGTGTATGGTGATTAAACCTTATGGTTATTCTATCTGGGAAAGAATGCAACAAAAACTCGACAAGATGTTCAAGGATACAGGACATGTCAATGCTTATTTTCCGCTGTTAATACCCAAATCATTTCTCTCTAAAGAGGCAGACCACGTAGAAGGCTTTGCTAAAGAATGTGCCGTTGTTACACATTACAGATTAAAAAATGATGAACATGGGAAAGGTGTTATTGTTGACCCTGAAGCTAAACTTGATGAAGAATTAATTATCAGACCTACTTCTGAAACGGTTATCTGGAATACCTACCGCGATTGGATTCAGTCTTATCGCGATTTGCCTTTGTTGATTAATCAATGGGCAAATGTTATGCGTTGGGAAATGAGAACTCGTTTGTTTTTAAGAACTTCCGAATTCCTATGGCAAGAAGGACATACAGCACATGCATCAAGAGAGGAAGCCGAAGCAGAAGCAAAACAGATGTTGGATGTTTATGCAGATTTCGCAGAAAATTTCTTGGGTGTACCTGTAATTAAGGGGGTGAAAACTGCCAACGAGCGATTTGCCGGAGCGGTTGAAACCTATTGTATTGAAGGATTAATGCAAGATGGTAAGGCTTTACAAATGGGGACTTCACATTTTTTAGGACAAAATTTTGCAAAAGCTTTTGATGTTAAATTTCAAAATAAGGAAGGGAAACTGGACTATGTATGGGCAACCTCTTGGGGTGTGTCCACTCGCTTGATTGGAGCGTTGATTATGGTACATAGTGATGATGATGGATTGATTTTGCCGCCCAATTTAGCTCCGATTCAAGTCGTATTGGTTCCTATCTACAAGACAGATCAAGAACACGAGTCAATTGTAGGGTATTTACATTCTTTGAAATCAGAATTGGACAAGGCGGATGTTCGTGTCAAAATTGATGATCGTGATACATTAAAGCCGGGGTATAAGTTTGCTGAATGGGAACACAAGGGAGTGCCATTGCGCATTGCTGTTGGACCAAGAGATATGGAAAATCATACAGTGGAATTAGCAAGAAGAGACATCAAGACAAAAGAATCTGCACCTCAATCCGGTTTGGTTGACCTGGTAAAAAGTTTGTTGCCTCAGATTCAATCAAGTCTATACAATATAGCCAAGGAGTTTCGTGATTCAAGGATTACACGTGTTGAGTCTTGGGAAGAGTTTGAACACGCCTTAGACAATACACCCGGTTTCATTTCCGCTCATTGGGATGGAACTTCAGCAACTGAGCAGGCTATCAAAGAAAAAACAAAAGCAACCATTCGCTGTATTCCTTTAAACAATCCGCAAGAAGAAGGTAAATGTGTTTTCAGTGGAAGACCCTCAAAGGAAAGAGTATTGTTTGCACGCGCTTATTAGAAATTATTAGTGCACCATTGGAGTAGTTTCTCCAATAAAATTATTGCTCAAATTGTCTGTATTTTTCTTGAAAGCGCAAGGCGTACAAGTAGTTTGAGTTTTTCCTGACTATTAGAGGATAGTCTATCTTTTGACTCATTTTGAAACAACTCGCGAACACTAAGAGGAACGCTGTAAGGGATTGTCCAAGCGCGTAAAGAATGTGCAATATTGTTCATGGTTTGAATGCCGTTTACCGCATGTGAGCCATCTGCCCAACAAACGGTTCCGATAATTTTATCAGTCAAATATGGAGTTGCGGACTTTGCGGTAATTTCCAACCAGTCTAGACAATTTTTCATAACACCCGGAATGCTTCCGTGATAAAGAGGCATAAGCCAAAAATGTAAATCAGCATCCTGAAAAGTATTACACATCTGAGTTACTTCAATAGGAATTTCTTTTATTAAAGAAGGGTTCAGCATTGGGATATTGGATAAACTCATATCAAAGATTGTCGTCTTGACGTTTTGTTCTTCAAGCTGTTCTACTATGAAATCATTAATTATTTTTCCAATGGAATGATCTCTATTTTCCATAGAGCCATTAAATATCATTACGTTCATTATCCGCTACTCTGTTTTTGTTTTGTAGGTTTTTCTGATTGGGTGCAAATATATTACTCTGTATGCTTCCAATAAACGTTCCTTGTGTGTATTCAGTCAAATGAACGTATTGGCTGATAGAAAGTTGTGTGAGTAAAATCTTGAGTTAAGGAACAGGATCGTGCCCGTGTCCTCCCCACGGATGACAGCGTGAAATACGTTTTAATGTAAGTAATCCGCCTTTGATGATGCCATGTTTTTTGAATGCTTGAATTCCATATTCAGAACAAGTGGGTGTAAACCTGCATGAGTTGGGAAGTAGGGGGGAGATTGCCAACTGATAGACACGAATCAGCCAAATGAAAGGCTTAGCTAAAATGGTTTTTAATTTCATTTGCAATGTGCTTTAGGCTTTTTTGCATGGCTATGTGCATGGTTGAGTATGGAAGTTCTTCTGTAGCGATATATGCAATTGCCAAATGTAGGGAGTTGTTAAGATTGCCCGGAAGATTTTCTATCAAAAGGTGTTTGTTTAGCCTGTAAACTTCGCGACACAAACGTTTAATACGGTTGCGGTGCACAGCCTTTTTGAACTTCTTCTTTGAAACAGTGATTAGTACTTTAACAGCAGCGTCCTCTCGATTTTGAGCTTGATTGAAAATAAAAAAGAAAGGGTAAGAAGCAAACTTCTCACCCTTATCAAATATTGTTTGAATATCTTTTTTACTGCAAAGTTTTTCGTTTTTGCCAAAAGAGAAATTCACGGCACATGATGTTAAGTAACCGTATTGTGATTATCTCTTATGTCTTGCTTCGCAAGAAACAGTCAATCTTTTTCTGCCTCTTTTTCTTCTGGCAGCAAGGACTTTTCTTCCGTTTGCTGTTGCATTTCTCTCTCTAAACCCGTGTTTATTTCTTCTCTTTCTGTTCGAAGGTTGGTATGTTCTTTTCATGACGCTTGCTTTTCAAAAAAGGACTGCAAATGTAATACTTTGATTTAGTATAAAAAATTATTTTCTAAATTCTTTATTTGTATCTGTTTTAGTATGCATTTAGGTAGGGTTTACGCCATTTGCAAAGCAAAATTAAAATGTATGAACAATGCTGTTTGTTGTGTGAAAACAAAGAAAAAATAGCTTGTTCTCAAAATTAAAATGTTATTTAGCACTCCGAAAAAATCTGCTTTTGAGTGGATTACAATGAGTTAAATATTTTATGACACACAAAGAACTTTCATTAGAAGAAATTCACAATTTCAAAGGTAAATTTCCTAAACAATTATGGTACTTATTCTTGTCCGAAATGTGGGAGCGTTTCAGCTTCTACGGAATGAGGGGGATGTTAACCTTGTTTATGGTTGATCAACTTTTTATGTCGGATAGTGATGCACAGTTGCGATATGGTGCAACACAGGCATTTATTTATGCATTTACTTTCATCGGTGGACTGTTTGCAGACAAAATCATCGGATTCCGAAAATCACTTTTTTGGGGAGGCTTAATGATGATAGCAGGTAGTGCGATTTTAGCAATTGACCCACATGAGTTTTTCTTTCTTGGTTTAAGTTTTACTGTCATTGGTACAGGTTTTTTCAAACCCAATATTTCCACTATGGTGGGCTTGTTATATCGAGATGGCGATAACCGCAGAGATGCCGGTTTTTCTCTGTTTTATGCAGGTATAAATATTGGCGCATTATTGGGGGGAGCACTGTGTGTATATGTTGGAAAGCATTACTCTTGGCACTGGGCATTTGGATTTGCAGGAATTGTAATGACCATCAGTTTGTTGACCTTTGTTTTTACGCAACATTCATTAGGTCCCATTGGTCATTCGCCTTTGAGAAGTAAATTGTCTGATGCTGATGAGTCAAATTCCGAAGGTGTGGTTGTTTCTGATACCAATCAGGAAAAGGCAGAGCAAAAAATTCCAAAGAATAAACGTTGGTATGAATATGCAACTTATTTAGGTTCACTTGCCGCTATTCCATTAATTTACTTAATGATTTACAATACACGCTATACGGATTATTTCATGTTTACTGTGGGTCCTCTCACCTTGATTTATTTCTTTATTGAAATGAAGAAACATAGTGCAGAAGCGCAAAAGAAATTAATTGCGGCTCTGTTGTTTATTGTGTTTTCGGTGTTGTTCTGGGCTATATATGAACAAGCAGGGGGGTCGTTGAGTTTGTTTGCTGCAAGAAACTTACATTCAACTTTGTTTGGTTCTTTGCATCTTGACCCAAATAGTGTGAACAATGGCGCAAATTCAATTTTTGTGATTGTCTTTGCCTTTATTTTTGGTTTTCTTTGGTTGGCATTGGCAAAGAAGAATATTGAGCCAAATACGGTGGTCAAGTTTGGACTGGGCTTTCTCTTCCTGGGTGCGGGTTTCTTTATCTTTTATGCATTGAGGTTTTTTGCCGGAGCGGATGGATTGTCAAGCCTCAATGTTTTTGTGCTGGCTTATCTTGTAGTTACCTTTGGGGAGTTGTGCTTGTCGCCAATAGGGTTGTCAATTATGACCAAGCTCTCGCCCAAATCAATGCAAGGAATGATGATGGGATTTTGGTTCTTGGCAAGTGCTTATGGACAGTATGTAGCAGGAATTTTTGGTTCTGGTATGGCACAAGGTAATGAAAATGCTACCAATTATGAAAAAATGTTAAATTTTACTGCCGGCTACAAACAGTTTGCAATTTACGCACTGATTGCCGGTGTTATTTTGATAGCAATTTCGCCCTTGATTAGAAAGTTAATGCAAGATGTAAAATAAGAATAAATGAATATTGACTATGGTTACACTACCTATAGAAGAATGTCCCGCCTATTTTGAAATGTATCTGCGATTAGTGGATGAGGATGTTTTGCAGGGACTCAACAAACAATTAGACGATCACACAGCTTTTGTGAAGTCAATTCCACATGCAAAAGAACTTTTTAGATATGCCCCTGAAAAATGGACTGTAAAAGAAGTGTTGGGGCATATAACAGATACCGAAAGGGTCATGTTTAACAGAGCCTTCTGCTTTGCCAGAAATGACAAGTCTCCCATCCCGGGCTTTGATGAAGATGCATACGTTGCAGAAACGAATTTTAATGATAGAACCCTTGGTGATTTGTTAGAGGAGTTTGTGCTGCTGCGAAAATCCGTAATCTATTTTTACAAAACTCTACGTCCCGATGATCTAAAACGCATTGGCACTGCTTCGGGTAAGAATGTGAGTTCGAGAGCTTTGTTTTATTTCATTCAGGGTCATTTGCAACATCATGTGAATGTATTGAAAGAGAGATATTTATAAGGTATTGTATTAAAAAAATGGTTAATGTGCTCAATCATATATCTGTTAGTAAATCCGCAGTTAATATCTTAAATTTGTCTTCGTGCATCATGAAATTAAAATACCTGTTCATCATCGTATTGACACTCAGTATTTTTGTGTCTTGTAAAGCTAAAAAGCAGGCACATACTTCTGAAAGTCATACCACCCAATCAAACGACAATACCTTGAATGAAAAAAGAGAAAATATTATTGTTTTTCTCAGTTTCAATATTTTCAAAGAAAATAAAAAGACAGTTGTACGACTTAAGGAGAAGAAGGAAGTTGTTGGACACCTAAAAGATATCAAACAACTTGTGAGAAATGAAAATACGTATTTAAAAATCTTGTTTTACCACCAATCCGATGTCATGGAGGAACGCAAAATAACACATCCTTTAATCGAATCTGTTGAACACCCGGCAGAAGAAGGTGGAGTGCTTATTCAGAGTGTAATCACAAGAGACAGTGCAACTTTTTTTGTAAGGGCACAGTTCTCCCAAGCTATTACTGCGGTTGAGTTTGTAGAAAATGTCAATGGAGTAGAAACAAAATTAAATACAATTGAAATCAAATGAAGAAACACACACTGATATTTGTTTTAGGTCTGCTTTATAGTATCTCAGCGCGGGCACAAGTCTTTACAAAAGACACCATTTTCTATAACGGTCCCTCAGACAAGTATATCAATTTTGTTGTTTTAGGAGATGGCTATGATAGTTCTGAATTGTCCAAATTTCATGATGATGTTATGTTATTGAGAGACAGTTTTTTCAATAAAGCTCCTTTCTCCTTGTATCAAAACTATTTTAACATTTTCAGTATTAATGTCATTTCACCGGAGTCAGGAATAAAACACCCTCGTACAGCAAGTGACTGTCCTTCATTAGCAACGCTGCCAATCTCTGATCCAAACAATTATTTTGGGACTGCGTTTGATGTTTCAGGAGTTCACAGGTTAATTTATCCAAATGATTTTGCTTTAATCGGGTCTGTTTTAATAGATAATTTTCCGGATTATGACCAAGTAATTATACTGGGTAACTCTCCCGAATATGGTGGGGCAGGAGGTGAAGTAGCTTCACTTTCTACACATAAACTATCTGTCGAAATCATGCTGCATGAATGTGGGCACTCTTTTGCCGGTTTAGCTGATGAGTATTGGGCTGGCGATATATATGCATCCGAAAAGAAAAACATGACTTATAAAACCAATGCAATACCTGAACATGTAAAATGGAAAAGATGGTTAGATACTGCCGGAGTAGGTATTTATCATCACAGCGGCACTGGTAGTGCAAGCGATTGGTATAAGCCACATACAAATTGCGAAATGCAGTTTCTGGAGAGAGAGTTTTGTGCCGTGTGTAGCCAGGGTATCATTGAAAAAATTCATTCCTTAGTTAATCCAATAGAAGAGTTTTTACCCGCCAATCAAATATTGGATGATATTGATACAGATTTAGAATTTAAAATTACCAAACTCATCATGCCGATTCCCAATACCCTGAAGATAGAATGGCAGTTGGACGGGCATACTATTTTTGCTGATACAAACGCAATTCGTGTCGTAGCTGACAGTATTAGTGATAAGTATCATACTGTAACCGCAGTTGTATCTGACACGACTTCACTAATCAGAACGGAGTTAGCAAATATTAAAAATATAAACAAGGTTGTTTGGCATATCAACAAAGACAGGGTTGTGAGTGTAAAGCCCGTAGTTGTTAGTACGCAGTATTTAGTGTATCCCAATCCGGCTGCGGAGGTTGTAAATATTTTGAACGAAGGACTCAATGCACAAGACGCTTATAGGATTGAATTGTATAATACTTTAGGTCAAATTGTACACTCACAAAATTGCTCTCAATCTCAAGGGCATTTTGATATTTCATTATCGGTGATAAGTCTCCCGACCGGAACTTACTTTGTACATGTTGTTACTAAAAATGGTACAGATAAGTTTAAACTGAGTGTTGTAACTGACTAAAATACTTTGGGACAAATATTGTTTTAATTAAGGATCGTCAATCAGCCTGTCACCGCATGTATAGCAATATCGGGCATCAGGATAATGGTCGTTTTGACCACATCTGTTACATGTTAGCCTTTTATTTCTTTTAGATTTAGACCTGTTTTTTGATAACTCAGAAGTTACAATTCCTGTAGGTACTGCAATGATTCCATATCCGCACAGCATCACAATGATAGATAAAAATTTACCTAAAGGTGTTACCGGTGAAACATCTCCATAGCCAACAGTTGTAATGGTAACTACTGCCCAGTAAATCGCATTGGGAATACTCTCAAAGCCGGGAGTGTCGCTTTCTATCACATTCATCAATGAACCGATAATGATTACAAGGAGCGAAATGAATAACATAAACACAATAATCTTGCGATAACTGTTCCTCAATGCTTCTGAAATATAGAAAATGGCAATTAAAAAACTCCGCATGTGGAATATCTTGAAGATTCTCAATAATCTCATTGAACGCAATACCATCAAGAATTGAAACTGAGGAAAAAAGAGGCTAAGAAATGAAGGCAGGATGGACAACAAGTCTATTATTCCAAAAAAGCTAAAGACGTAATGGAATTTTTTAGGAGACACACTGATACGGAGAGCATACTCGATCGTAAAAAGAATGGTAAAAAACCATTCAAACGCTTTTAAATACGTACCGGCTCTTTGATGAACGCTGTAAATACTGTCAAATAAAATAACGGTGATGCTACAGATAATGGCAAGAAGCAGCCAAATATCAAACCTCCTCCCGGCAGGTGTATTCGCTTGAAAAATAATGACATACAGTCTTTTTTTCCAAATATCTTTGTTTTGCATTTATTCAATCATTGTTTGGTTCTGAGCTTGCAAAACTATATAATTCTCAGGCAGGCATTGCGCTGTTTTTGAACATTCACTTTTTGTGCAAACTGCAATTCGTTCCTCCCTTCAAACGTATTTGACTTATTGTTTCACAATTTTTAATGTGTTCTCGCCAATTTTGATAAAATAGATTTCATTTGTCAAAACTGCAATATTGAGTTCTGTTTTTGTGTTGGTGAGTACACCTGAAAGCACTGATTTGCCATAAATATCAGTTAGAATATAGGGTACATTTTGTTGTTCAGATATAATGCTCAGGCTATTTTGTGCAGGATTGGGATATACGTTAACATAGTTGTATTGATGCTTAGTAGAGAATTTTACCAAGCGAATCTCACTTAAAGCCTCATCCCCATTGTAATCTACTTGTTTGAGTCGGTAAAAGTTTGTGCTCTTTGGATTGAAATCAGTGAAGGCATAATCATTAAGCTGATAGCTGCTTCCATTGCCTTGCACAGAGCCAATTGTATTCCAAGTAGCACCATCAGTACTATGCAATATTTCAAAGTAATTGTTGTTAACCTCTTGTGTAGTCTGCCATGTTAGCATTACTTGCTGGTGTTTATTATCAGATTTTGCATTAAAATTAATAAGGGATATTGGTAGTGGAGAAGGTCCCTTGTCTATTCCAAATGGGGAAAAGTTACTGACATAGTTTTTGTGAATAAGAGAGTCTCCATTAATCGAACTACTGCCGGTCATTGCAATTTCCCATTCAGAGCCATTATAATGGCTCTGAACCGGAGAGGAAAGTACACCTATGACATCAGAGGGGTGCCAGTTAAAAGTTAAATCTACTCCCAATCCCTTATTTGGATTTTTTTTATGAATATGCCACACTCTTTGAACATGAGCAATTCCAACCTTGGTTCCACTGTATCCATTTAGGTAAGCATCGTCCAAGAGTGTTAATGTAAATGTGTCATTCTCACTTGTTTTGTTTGTAATGGTAACTGGTGAGTAATTCGCTCCAAACATACCTGAAGCAAACACACGAGAATGATTGTTTTGTATTTCAATTATGATTTTACCGGAATTATTTTTGTGTTCAACATAGCTGTTTTCATTATAGCTGCCAAAGCCAAATGCTGTTAAGGTATAGCTGTTTAATATTATTTTTTTTGAGCTGCCATTAAAATCCACTAATCCGATAGTTTTGTTCCCGTCTAAAACTAGATCGTTGTTTGCAGTGGGTGAAAATACAATATCATCTCCGGATAAAGGAACAGTTGAAGGTGACCAATTAGAAGCATTTGTCCAGTTACTGTCGATTGTCCCTGTCCACTCACTTGCACAAGTACCTTTTCCTGCATCTGATATAGTCCACTTCAATGTAGTGGTTAGTATGTTTCTATATTCATAAGCTGCTTGTGAGTATTTTAAACCGGATGCTCCCAAATATTTTGATTTAGGAGTATTAGTATTTGAAGCCCATCCTACGAGTGTTTTTCCGTAATTAATACAATCCATACCGCAATTGTTTAGCATGTTGCTTACGTTTAAAATGCTTTTTAGATTCCAATTTTCTAAAGAATGGTTAAAAGCAGATGCATTGAAAAACATACCATACATATCGATAACATTGCTCACATTCCAACTGTCTAAGTCTTGGTTGAATTTTATAGCCCCGTTAAACATCTTTGACATATTCACTACATTACTTACATCCCAACTTCCTATGTCTTGGTTAAATGCCAAATTAACAGCATAGCAACCAAACATTCCTTCCATATTGACGACCTTGCTCACATCCCAATTACCAATGTTTTGGTTAAACTTTATTGCATCGTAAAACATGTATTGCATATCTGTAACATTTGAAGGTGTCCAGTTATTTATGCTGCCATTGAATTTTGACGCCTTGTTAAACATGTATTTCATATCTGTAACATTGCTTACATCCCATGCCCAGTTTGAAGTTGTACCCGTTTATCCACTACAGAAGTTAAACATATATGCCATACTGGTCGTATTGGATAGATCCGGAGTGTCTATTGCTGTAATTTCCAAAAGATTGGAGTTTGTAAATGCATACTCCATACTAGTCTATGAGGCATCTCCCCATCGCACTATTTCGGTAAGTTTTTGTGAACTGCTTGTGGTGACATTGGTTGTATTTAAGAAAAATCTTTGCAGTCCCGCAGGTTCAATAAACAGTTTTATTTTGGACTTTGAAGGTAATCCGGTGATACTTACTGCTCCTGTAGAAAATGTGCCGGAGCCATTTCCTCCGCTTCCGCCAATTTCTTCCCATTTATAATTTACGGTAGTGCTTGTTGCAGCATGAAAAGATATGGAAGTATAGGCCGTTCCTCCTTTGCTTGAATCCCATATTGTAACAAATGAATCTGTTTGTGCTTGGACAAACAAAGGAAATATCACAGTAATGAGTGATAGTATAAGGTTCGATAATGACTTTTTCATAGTATAAAAATTTTATTTGTGTAAAAATATGATAATTAATTAATAATGTGCAAATTGCATTTGTTAAGGGATTTGTTGGTAATTGACTTTCCTTGTTGTTGATATTGCTTTATAACGGAACGGTCTGAAGAATGTAGAAAATAGATTAAGAAATATTTCTCTTTTGATTATCTTGATTGATATTGAAAATTATCATTGTGCTTTTGAGAGAATAGAGGGGAAAATATCTTCTTTCTTTTCTTACTTTCGCGGACATGAACAACAGGCGATTTTATACTGTATTTGCTTTGATGATAATAGGTTTGCTAATGGCTTGTAATCAAACCTCAAAGGAGGACAAGATGTTGCAATTGATTGCAGAGCAAGAGAATGAAAGTACAAGCAAGGATTCACTCTATGCGCTTTATCAACGATTTGCTGCACTCTATCCTCAACATCCCAAAGCAGCCGGCTTCTTATATAAAACTGCGGATCATTTTAAGATGAAAAATCCTGAGAAATCCGCAATGCTATTTAAGGATTATTTTGATAATTATCCTGATAGTGCGCAGGCTGCTAATTGTTTGTTTAATGCAGCATTTATGTTAGAACAAGTTGACCCTGAATTGTCTATTCAGCTATATAAAAAATTTATTGGAAAATATCCTAAGGATGAGCGTACAGAGTCTGCTATTCAGAACCTGAAATTCGTTGGTAAGCCTGCCGAATATATTATGGAACAACTCAAACAAAGTGGAATGATTCAAGAAGAAATGGATTCTTTGTCAAACCAAGTTAAATAAAAATTATAATTTTACACACTGCAAAACAACTAGAAACATTATGTTAACAAAACTATTATCAGGGAAAAAAGGAATCATCTTTGGGGCGTTAGACCCTAAGTCCATTGCGTGGAAAGTAGCAGAAAGATGTCATGAAGAGGGAGCTGAATTTATCTTAACCAATGCACCAATCGCTTTGCGTATGGGTGCCATCAACGAACTTGCACAGAAAACAGGTGCAGAAGTGGTTGGTTGCGATGTTACACTTGACAGCGACATGGAAGCGCTGGTCGATGCCGCCATTGCAAAGTATGGGAAAATTGATTTTGTGCTTCATTCTGTTGGTATGTCTTTGAATATTCGCAAAGGAAGGGCTTATACAGATTTGAATTATGAATTCATGCACAAGACTTTTGACATTTCAGCTATTTCTTTTCATAGGCTGATGCAAACCCTATGGAAAAAAGATGCAATGAATGAATGGGGTTCAATTCTCGGGCTAACTTATATTGCGGCACAGCGTGTGTTCCCGGACTATAGCGAAATGGCTGAAAGCAAATCTTTGCTTGAATCTTTCGCACGTAGCTTTGGATACCGATTTGGCAAAGCAAAGCATGTTCGTGTAAATACTATTTCTCAATCACCTACTATGACGACAGCAGGTAGCGGGGTGAGTGGTTTTGACGCCTTTTATGATTATGCAAATAAAATCAGTCCGCTTGGCAATGCTTCTGCTGAGGCGTGTGCTGATTATTGTGTGAGTCTGTTTAGCGATTTAACCCGTATGGTTACAATGCAAAACCTGTTTCATGATGGAGGATTCTCTTTTACCGGAATCAGTGAAGAAGTGATGGATATGTTTAAGGGGGAGAAATAATGGAGTTGGACGTGCTGCACGCTATTAGCCCTATTGATGGCAGATATAGAAATAAATGTGCTCAACTTGCACAGTATTTCTCTGAGTTCGCTTTAATCAAATATAGGGTTAGAGTTGAAATTGAATATTTTATTGCACTTTCTGATTTTATTCCGGAACATTTCAATGCTAAAATTTCTGAATCCCAAAGACAGTTTTTGAGAAATATCTATTCTCAGTTTTCTGATGCAGATGCTAATGCTGTCAAAGAAATTGAAAAGACAACCAATCACGATGTAAAAGCAGTTGAATATTTCATTAAAAATAAGATTGCCGGAACTGAATTAGAGAATCTTAAAGAGTGGATTCACTTTGGACTTACTTCGCAAGATGTCAATAACACTGCAATTCCACTTTCTACTAAAGAAGCTTGGGGAAATGTAGTATTGCCTGAAATGCTCACTTTGGTTCAACGATTGGAGGAGTTGGCGCAAGAATGGTCGAACATTCCAATGCTTGCAAAAACACATGGACAGCCGGCTTCACCCACTATGTTGGGAAAAGAAATCAAGGTATTTGTAGAAAGAGTTAAGTCGCAAATAGCGCAAGCGAAGGCAATTCCTTTTTCGGCTAAGTTTGGAGGAGCAACCGGAAACTTGAATGCACATTTTGTTACTTTTCCCGATAAGGATTGGATAGCTTTTGCAACAGATTTTACAGAGAATAAACTTGGGTTGAGTCGTACTCCTTATACGACACAAATTGAGCCCTATGATAATTCGGCTGCATTTTTTGATGCAAACAAGAGGATTAATAATGTTTTGATGGATTTGTGCCGTGATGTTTGGACTTATATTTCGATGCACTATTTTACACAAAAAATCAAAAAAGGCGAAGTCGGGTCAAGTGCTATGCCTCACAAAGTGAATCCAATTGATTTTGAAAATGCCGAAGGAAATTTGGGTATAGCCAATGCGTTGTTGGAACATTTTGCTGCAAAACTCCCGATTAGCCGTTTGCAAAGAGATTTGACCGATTCCACTGTGTTGAGAAATGTAGGTGTACCGTTGTCGCATGGCTTGATAGCTTATCAATCAATTCGCAAAGGATTGGATAAATTACAACTCAACAAAGCTGCTATTGATCAAGATTTGGAAGATAACCTTGTGGTAGTTGCTGAAGCAATTCAAAATATTTTGAGGGTAATGGCTTATCCAAATCCTTATGAAACACTCAAGGAATTGACTCGAAACAACGAAAAATTAACACGAGAAAGGCTGAATGATTTTATTGATGGATTAAATGTGAACCAGGAAACCAAGAACAGGTTAAAATCCATCACACCTTTTAACTATACAGGTAAAACAGAGTTGTAGCAATTGCTTGCCATTTAGTGGGGCTCTCAATCCTGATAGACTTTCAAAGCCTCTTCTAAGCAGTCCATTGCTGCGTTGATACTGGCTTCGTTCAGAACGTAAGCCAATCGAACTTCAGATTGTCCTAACCCAGGAGTAGAATAAAATCCACTGGCAGGAGCCATCATCAGCGTTGCCCCTTTGTAACTAAAGGAAGAAAGTAGCCATTGACAAAAATCTTCACTGCTTTTTACCGGTAATTTTGCGATTATATAAAAAGCTCCTTTTGGATTTGGACAAACCACATTAGGCATGGCTTGTAAACGTTTTACTAAAATATTTCTGCGGTTTTTGTATTCTTCTAACACTTCATCAAAGTAATCATCCGGCAGGCTGCACGCAGCTTCTCCCAATATTTGTGCAAGTGTTGGAGGAGATAGTCTTGCTTGGGCAAATTTTAATGCAGTTTGCAATACTTCTTGATTATGGGTTACCAATGCGCCAATTCTGGCACCGCATGCACTATATCTTTTTGAAATGGTATCCAATAAAATCGCGTGCTTCTCTAAACCTTCTAAACTCATTACCGAAGTGTGTTGCGCACCGTCATAACAAAATTCGCGGTATGCTTCATCGCTGAATAAAAACAAATCGTGTTTAAGACATAAATCGCGTAATGTTTTTAATTCTTCTATACTGTATAAATACCCGGTAGGATTATTAGGGTTGCAAATCATGATCGCTTTGGTGTTTGAAGAAATTGAATGTTCAAACTCTTCAATCTTGGGTAGTGCAAAACCATCTTCAATGTTTGACTTGATAGGAACAACCTTAACTCCTGCAACCTTTGCAAAACCGTTATAATTTGCATAAAATGGTTCCGGAATAATGATTTCGTCACCGGGGTTCAGACAGCTAAGCATTGCAAAAGAAATGGCTTCTGACCCTCCTGTGGTTATAATAATTTCATCTGGTGTAACTCTGATGTCATTCTTGTTGTAATATTTGGCAAGAGCTTCTCTATAACTCTGAAATCCTTCACTTGGGCTATATGCAAGCACTTTCAAATCAGTGTGCTTAACACTATCGAGTATTGCTTGAGGAGTTTCAATGTCAGGTTGCCCTATGTTTAAATGATACACTGTAATTCCTTTTGCTTTTGCTGCATTAGCATAAGGGGTTAATTTTCTGATAGGAGATGGCGGCATTTCTAAACCGCGTTGGGATATCTTTGGCATAGCCGCAAAATTAGAAAAGTCAAGGTAATGAAGAGGGTGTTTGAATAATTAATTTTAGATTGTTCAACTCCTCAGGGTCTGTTGAATTTTGTTATATGGTTACCTTCTGTTCATATCTTATTTTAGGATAATATTGCACCGCATGTCAAAAAAATTAGAGGTGGTTTTAACACCTGCACTTGCCGGTCAATTTGGTTTTGAAGATAAAGCGGTTGTGATAATAGATGTGTTAAGAGCCACATCTACCATTGCAATTGCACTTGATAAAGGATTTAAGCAGGTGCTTACAAGTAAAGAAGTTGACAAAGCGTTGAGTTTAAAAGATGCAGATTCTTTGGTTGCCGGTGAGCGCAATGGTGACAAGGTACAGGGAGCGGATGTGGGGAATTCTCCGGTCGAAATTCAGAATCTTACAAGTATCAAAGAGAAATTTGTGTTAACAAGCACCAATGGGACTAAATGTGTTGAGAAAGCTGTGTTGCAAAATGCAAAAGTAGTGCTCTGTGGTGCATTGGTCAATGTGCAAGCCCTTGCAGATTTTTTAAATCAAAGTCAATTTGATATTGTACTTTTTTGTGCAGGTTGGAAAGACAACGAAAACATTGAGGATACTTATATGGCAGGGAGTCTTATTGATAAATTACAGGATGTCAGCCTTCAGAATGATGCTGCATTTATTGCCCAAACTGTCTATCAAAGCAATAAACACTTAGCCAATCAATTTTTAGGAAGTGCCAATCACTATCAAAGATTGAAAAATAAGGGCAACCATGCAGATCTTGCACTATGTATTCAGGAATCTATTTCAGAATCAGTACCTTGTTTGCAGTCTTTTGACGAAGGAGTGGCAGTATTTACAAAAATCTGATTGTGCCAATATTTTGGTTTATTTTGCAAAAGTGAAAACACCTAATCAGCAAACAGGTCAAGAAGGAGAAGCGGTTGCACTGGATTTTCTGTTGAAACAAGGATATCTTTTGTTGCATAAAAATTGGAGACACAGTCATCATGAAGTGGACTTAATCATGAGCAAGGATGAGGTACTTGTGTTTGTGGAGGTGAAGACTCGTATGTCCAATACATTTGGGTTTCCTGAAAATGCGGTTACAGCTCAAAAACAAAAAACATTGGCAAAGGCAGCAGCAGCTTATTTAGAAAAATTTGCACCGGACAAGAGTCTGCGTTTTGATATAGTTTCTGTTACTCGTGTACCCAATAACTGGGAAATTGAGCATTTTGAAGATGCTTTTTTTATTTATGATTTATGAAAGTGATTTTCAGCATTACATCGTTTGAGTTTGCGCTAACTTGAGTAACTTGCACCCCAATATTTCAAGCCTGTCATGATAACCAAACAACTGCTCGATCCTCAAAGTATTGTGATAGTTGGAGCGTCCAACGATTCATCCAAACCGGGAGGGAAAGTGCTGCAAAATATCATTAAACATGGCTATAAAGGAAAACTCTATGCAGTAAATCCAAAGGAAAGTTCAATACAAGGTGTACCTTGCTTTGCAACTGTAGAAGCCTTGCCGGAAGTTGAGTTAGCAATCATTGCAGTAGCCGCAAATTATGTTGAAGCAGCAATGGAAGTGCTTGCCAACCAAAAGAATTGCAAAGCATTCATTTTGTTTTCAGCTGGTTTTAGCGAAACCGGCAAAGAGGGGAAGGAGTTGGAGCAACGCTGTGCAGCCATTGCAACCCAAGCCGGAGCAAGTTTAATCGGTCCTAACTGTATTGGGGTAATAACCGGAAACTACAAAGGTGTATTTGCCGGACCAATACCGGAATACGACCCGATGGGTTGCGACTGTGTATCTGCATCAGGAGCTACAATGGTATATATTCTGGAAGTAGCAATTCCACGCGGATTAAAGTTCAGAAATATTTATTCGATTGGCAACAGTGCTCAAATTGGTGTAGAAGATGTCCTTGAATATTGGGATAAGACTTTTGACCCTCAAACTAGTTCGAGGATTAAGTTGCTCTATATGGAGCAAATTGCAGATCCAAGCCGTTTTTTGAAACACGCACGTTCGCTTACTCTCAAAGGGTGCAGGATTGCAGCAATCAAAGCAGGTTCAACAGAAGCCGGCTCGCGAGCTGTGTCTTCTCATACCGGTGCTTTGGCGGGATCTAATAATGCAGTCAATGCATTGTTCAGAAAGGCAGGGGTCATACGTTGTTACAGCAGGGTTGAGTTGGTCTATGTTGCCGCAATTTTTACAATTACAAAATTGGTGGGCAATCGTATTGCCATTATTACCCATGCCGGTGGACCCGGAGTGATGCTGACAGATGTTTTAACCAGAAATGGTATGGCTGTTCCTCACATCAGCGGGCCTTATGCAGAAGAACTGCTTGCACAATTACACCCGGGTTCTTCTGTTGCAAACCCGATAGATTTTTTAGCTACCGGAACTGCGCAACAGTTGAGTGTGATATTAGATTACGTTGAAAATAAGTTTGATGAAATTGATGGCGCAGTGGTTGTGTTTGGCACCACGGGCATGTGGAGAGTGGATGATGTGTATGAGGTGTTGCATGAAAAAATGAAGACTTCTAAAAAACCGATTTTCCCGATTCTGCCCTCTGTGATGCAGGCTTCAGAAGAAGTGAGCCATTTTCACTCTATGGGTCATGTCAATTTCTTGGATGAAACCAGTTTTGGATATGTTCTTTCAAGGGTAATCAGAACTCCAAGTCCTTATCCGGAGCCAATTTTGCCAAAAATTGAAAATGCACGAGTGAGAGAAGTGATTACAAATGCAGAGAATGGGTTTCTACATGCGGATACAGTTTTTGAACTCTTTGATGCTGTTGGAATCACCAGAGTGCAACAGTTGACTTCAAACGAATTGGATGAAGTTGTATCAGCCGCTGAAAAGATCGGTTTCCCATTAGTGATGAAAGTGTCCGGTCCTGTTCACAAATCTGATATTGGAGGTGTAGTGATAGGACTCAAAAGCATTGAGGAAGTCAAAGAAACATTTCACAGACTCATGCAGATTGATGGTGCGGAAGGTGTGATTGTGCAACAACAGCTTCAGGGCACTGAAATATACATGGGAGCAAAGCGTGAACCATCTTTCGGACACCAGATTTTAGTAGGACTTGGAGGTGTTTTTGTGGAGATATTTAAAGATGTAGCAACAGGGCTTTCTCCATTGAGCAAAGAAGAAGCACAGGCGATGCTCAAACATTTAAAATCTTATCCCATTATCAAAGGAGCACGGGGTAAAGAGGGTGTCAATGAAGAGTTGATTTTGGATACAATGTTGCGTTTGTCTGCACTTGTTGAAGCAGCCCCTGAAATAAGCGAAATGGATATTAATCCGTTGCTGGGTAATTCTAATCAGCTTGTTGCTGTTGATGCAAGAATTTGCCTTGACTTTAGTATGTAAAATTAAATTTTATATCCTGCTCGCAATTGTTTCTGCGGCAATAGATCCACAAGTCCAAGCAGCTTGAAAGTTAAATCCGCCAGTAATGCCATCTATATCAATCACTTCTCCTGCAAAGAATAAATTTGGGTGAAGTTTGCTTTCCATTGTTCTGAAATCTATTTCTTTTCTGCTGATACCACCACATGTTACAAACTCATCTTTGTAAGTAGTTTTTCCGTTTGCTTCAAATTGTGATTTGTGTAATTGATGTGCGAGGTCTTGCAATTTGTTGTTTTGACAATCTGCCCATTTCTCATCGCTTCTCAACCCGGAGTTGTTTAACAAGTACTCCCATAGCCGTTGTGGTATTGATTCAAATGGTTTCTTTTTTACATTCGCTTTTCCAGACTTCTGTTGTTTGAGACTGGCAAAAATCTCATCTGCTGTCAAATGGGGTAAAAAATCCACCTCAATATCATACCGATAACCTACATCATGGAGTTTGCGTGCCGCAAATGCAGAAAGCTTTAATACAGCAGGTCCGCTCAATCCCCAATGGGTGATTAAAAAGGGTCCTCTAAATCTTTCATTATGTTCCGGCAAGGTGATTTCTACATCTATTACCGAGACCCCGGATAATGCACAGATTGGATGTTTGGGTAGGTTAAATGTAAACAAAGATGGGACAGGGTTTTCAATCTTATGATGTAGTGGGGCTAAGTAATGAAAGTGTTCTTTTTTTGTATGTCCTCCGGTGGCGATTAGTAAGGTCTTACAAGCTACTTTTTCGTCCCGGTCTAAATGCAAAGTAAACCCGTCCTGTTGAGGTTCTATGGATTCAACTTTTGTTTGGGTGCTGATTTCAATTCCTAATCTGTCAATTTCATTTAAAAAACAGTTAATTATGGTTTGTGACGAGTCTGAGATGGGAAACATTCTTAAATCTGCTTCGGCTTTCAGTTGGACTCCCTTTGCTTCAAACCATTGAATGGTATCTGTAGGGTTGAACCGGTAAAAACATCCCAATAATTCTTTACTTCCTCGGGGATAGTTAGCCGCTAATTCTTTATTGTCAAAACAAGCGTTGGTTACATTGCACCTGCTACCTCCTGAAATTTCGACTTTAGCTAGCAGTTTTGAGGTTTTTTCAAGAATCAACACCGATGAATTCGGTTTCAATTCTGCTACTTTAATTGCAGCAAAAAATCCGGCAGCACCACCACCTACAACAATTGTATCATAAACCAGCACGTGGCAAAGTTATTTTTTTTATTAAGTGGCGCAGTAATGGAATTATTTATCTCCATCCGCCACCCAAAGATGTGTAAAGATTGACCACTGCATTCAACTGTCCTAATTTAGCATTGATAACATTGAGTTCGGAGGAGAGAACGTTTTGCTGTGCGGTCAACACTTCCAAATAGGTTGCAAGTCCGTTTTGCAATAGTTGGTTCGAAATAGTAAACGCAATTTGATTTGCTTCAAATTTGCTTTGTTCAAGTGCAATCGCTTCTGTCTGAGTCCGGTAGTCAATCAATGCGTTGGAAACATCCACACCTGCACTAAGAATGGCATATTGATAACCCAACACGGCTTTTTGTTGTTGAGTCTGCGCAACTTCATAGGCGGTCTTGATTTGTCTGCGATTAAAGATTGGTTGTGTAATACCCGCAGCAAGATTTGCAAATAGTGAACTTGCACTGAACCATTTTTCTAATTCCATGCTTTGGCTACCACCTGAAGCCGTGATCATAAAGGATGGATAAAAATTTGTTCTTGCAAGGTTACTCAACTCAAAGGTTTGCATGAAGAAATATTCTGCTTGCAATACATCCGGTCTGTTTGCTAAGAGTTGGGCAGGAATACCAATGCTCAAAGGAGAATTAAACACTTGTGTTTCAATTGTGTTGCGGGTAATTGTGTGAGGTTGTTCGTTGAGTAGTAGGCAGAAGGTGTTTTCAAGATATTTTTCTTGTTTTTGAAGATTCAACAAAATGATTTTCGCTTCATACAATTGAGATTCTGATTGCTTTACGGCAACCTCAGTGAGTTGACCTGCATTTTTGAGTGCTATTGTAGTCTCCAAACTGCTGTCACGTGTGCTTACACTGCGTTGGGCAATTTCAATCTGTGCGCTGATTGCCACCAATTGATAATATGTCTTAGCTACTGCTGCAATCAATCCGGTTTTTACTGCCTTGTGCGCTTCGATACTTTGCAGGTATTGTGCATAAGTGGCGCGTTGTTGGCTCTTGATTTTGCCCCATATATCAGCCTCCCATGCTGCACTTGCTCCCAACTGAAATTGGTTAAAAGTTAAAGCCCCAAATCGGCTGTTGCCGGAGGTTTTTGAAAATGTATAACCTAAGTCTGTGGAAAGAGAAGGGAGAAAGCCTGATTTGCTTTGTTTTACATAGGATTCTGCTGCTTCTATATTTTGAATTGCAATTCTAATGTCTATGTTGTTGTCAAGAGCGTTTTGTATATACCCTTGCAGCAAATTATCCGTAAAGAAGTTTTTCCAAGATATACTTGCAATAGAGTTGGTGTCCAATCCGTCAAATGCGTTGTCATGGATAAAGTCTGTTCTGTACAGGTTGTCTGTTTTTGCTGTTGGTTTCTCATATTTTTTGATTGCCAAACAAGAAGATAATAACAATACTAAACCTATGGAGAGGACTAATGACAAGTGCTGTTGTTTTTTCATTATTTGCATTGCTGATTCACGTTTTACTTTAATTTTTCTCAATGATTTTAGGTTTTCTACTCACTTTTTCTTGAAGCCATTCAAAGAACATAAACAAAGGAGGAGTCACAAAAACCCCTAAAATAGTTCCAATGAGTAATCCTCCTACAGCCGCAGTACCTATAGAGCGGTCTCCGATTGCTCCAACTCCGCTGGCAAACACTAATGGCAACAAACCAAAGATGAAGGCAAATGAAGTCATTAATATAGGTCTGAAACGTACTTTTGCACCATCAAGAGCTGCATTTAAGAGTGATTCACCGGCTCTGCGCTTTTGTATTGAGAGTTCAACAATCAAAATGGCATTCTTTGCTAACAATCCTATCAGCATAATTAATGCAATCTGGAAGTATATATTAATTTCTAAGCCCATCAACTTAGTAGTTATATATGCTCCCATCATCCCAACCGGAAGAGAAAGCATTACTGCCAAGGGCAACAAGTAGCTTTCATAGAGACCTGCGAGAATGAAATACACGAAAATGATAACAAGAATGAGGATAAACAAAGTTTGATTACCAGCCTCTATTTCTTCTTTGGTCAAACCTGAAAATGCGATGTCAAAATTTGCGGGAAGGTTCTTGGTAACGTCAAGTACTGCTTTAATGGCGTCACCGGAGGAATAACCGGGGTTTGTTGCACCTGTAACGTGTACCGCATTGAATAGGTTGAATCGATTCACTGACTGTGGTCCATAAATTCTCTCAAGTTTTACAAACTCTGTGATGGGTGCCATTTCACCATTTTTATTTTTCACAAAAATTGAATTCAAATCTTCTTTGCTCGCGCGCGTGTCAGGTAATGACTGTACATATACCCTGTATTGTTTTCCAAATCTTGAAAAATCGGCTGCATAAATGCCGCCAATGTAACCTTGCAGTGTTTGAAATATGCTGTTAATTGAGACACCTGCTTCTTTAGCTCTGGGTATATTAATATCCAATTGGTATTGAGGGTAGCTCGTATTAAATGAGGTTTGAGCATAAAGAATCTCCGGTCTTTCAGAGAGTTCCTTCAAATATTGTTTTGATTGTGCGTCAAGGTCTTTAAAACTGCCTCCGAATTTATCCAACAATTCTAATTGAAATCCTTCTGCAACACCGTATCCCCTAATACTTGGAGGTTCAAAGAATAACATTTGTGCTCCTGGAATTGTTGATGCTGCACGAAACAGTTTGCCAATAATTGCACCTGATGAAAGAGAATCGGCTTTGCGTTTATCCCATTCATCAAGAATAATAAAACCAAGTCCAAAATTGCTTCCCGCGCCTCCCAATAAACTGGAGCCTGCAGTAAAAGACATTCCTTTGATTCCTTTTATTTTCTTTACTTCTGCGCTCAGTTTGTTAATTATGGCTGATGTTCTGTCTAAGGAAGCTCCTGCAGGCAATTCTATGTTTGTCATAATAACTGCACGGTCTTCTTTGGGCACAAAGCCTTTGGAAGTAGTGTTTGCTGACCATAACATCAATCCGGTTGATGCAAGTAAAATGAATAGTGTTGCCCATTTGTGTACGAACAAAAATTTCAGTCCGCTTGTGTATTTTCGGGCTGTATGATTAAAGCCAATATTGAAGGCTGTATAAAATCGCTGTATAACCCCATTTTTCTTTTTACTATCTTTTTCATGAGGTTTTAGTACCAATGCACAAAGGGCAGGGCTGAGTGTTAGAGCATTTAATGCAGAAATAGCAATGGCTACAATCAAGGTTACTCCAAATTGTTTGTAAAACACACCGGTTGGTCCTGAAATAAATGTAATCGGAATAAATACAGAAGCCATCACCAATGTAATAGAAATGATTGCCCCCGTGATTTCGCTCATGGCAGCATAACTTGCATCAAGCGCAGATTTGGCACCATTCTCTAATTTGGCATGTACCGCCTCCACAACAACGATGGCATCATCCACAACAATTCCTATTGCCAATACCAACGCAAACAGGGTTAACAGGTTAATTGAGAATCCAAACAGGCTCATAAAGAAGAATGTTCCTATAATGGACACAGGTACTGCAATTGCAGGAATCAGAGTAGAACGAAAATCTTGTAAGAAAAGGAAAACCACAATGAAAACCAGAATGAAGGCTTCAATCAAGGTTGTGATTACTTTTTGAATAGAGGCATCCAAGAATAAGTTTGTATCATAATTTACAAGATAATCAATGCCGGGAGGGAATGAATGCTTTAGTTCTTTCAGATTCTTATGAATGTTTTGGATAATTTCACGTGCATTAGAACCCGGAGTTTGAAAGACCCCCATGCTTACAGCCGGATTGCCGTTTGCTGTGGAAACAACATTATATCCTTGGGCATCCATTTCCACTTTTGCAACATCTTCTAAGCGCAGGAATTGCGCGTTACCCAATGCTTTTATCACGATAGACTTATATTCATCAGGTGTTCTGTAGCGCCCACTGTAACGAATGACATATTCGAAAGCGTTGGCATCGTTTTGTCCTAAAGTACCGGCAGCGGCTTCTTGGCTTTGTTCGTTAATTGCAGCCACTACATCGGACGGTTCAAGTTTGTATGATGCTAATTTAACAGGGTCAATCCAAATACGCATTGCATAGTTTTTTACACCTGCGGAATTGACATCTCCCACTCCCGAAATTCTTTTAATCTCAGGAATGATATTAATGTTTAAGTAGTTTTGGATAAAGGTTGCATCATAATCAGGGTTGGTTGAATAGAATGAAATCCACATCAGCGCATCCGTTGATTGTTTTTGTGTGGTAACACCGGAACGGGTAACATCGGCAGGGAGTAGTGGCAGAGCGCGTGAAACACGGTTCTGCACATGGACTGCTGCAATGTCCGGGTCAACATTCTGCTCAAAGAACACTTGTATAGATGCTGCTCCATTGTTACTGGCAGTTGAGGTGATATATTTCATGTGCTCAACTCCATTTACTTGCTCTTCAATTGGAATGATTACACTCTCAAGTACGGTTTGCGCATTTGCGCCCGGAAAGTTTGCCGATATTTGTACTGTGGGTGGCGCTATGTCAGGATATTGGGATATGGGGAGAACATAAATTCCTATAATACCCAAAATGGTGATGATAATGGATATTACGGTTGATAAAACAGGGCGTTCAATAAATTGCTTAAACATCTTCTTTCTTTAATTAGGATTATTTAAAGGCAGGTTTGAGTTCTTCAATAAATGCATCAAAGCTTTTTACAATGGGGGTGATTTGTGAGCCGTGTTGCAGTTTTCCGGCACCTTGTACTACGATTTTGTCGCCTGCCTTTACACCTGATTTGACAACCAAAATATTGCCCACCTTGTCTATTACATCAATAATTGCTTGGTCAACAGTATTGCCATCCTTTACAGTAAAAACATACACTTTGCCTTGCATTTCAAAAGTGGCTTCTTCGGGTACTAACAGAGCGTTTGGATAGTGTTTAGGAATGAGAATCGTGCCGCTGCTCCCGTTTGCCAATAAGTGTTCAGGATTTGGAAAAACAGCTCTGAAATTCACCGAACCTGTTGCAGGGTCAACTTGTGCAGTTACAGTTTGAATGACACCCTCGTGTTCATAGACTTCACCATTTGCTAATTTCAGCTTCACTTTTGGGAAATGGGACATCTTGTCTTGCAAGGTCTTACCTTCAGTTTTTTGCAAAAAGTCCACATAATCGGCTTCATTCATTGCAAAATAAGCATACACTTCATTTGTATTAGAAACAATTGTGAGCGGTAAAGGGTTTGAAGGATTTACCAATGAACCTTGTCGGTAGGTGATTCTGCCTACATATCCTGTTACCGGACTGGTTATATTGGCATAGCCGATATTTGCGGTAATGCTTTTGTATGCTGCTTTTGCTTGAGCCAACTTTGCTTCGGCAGTTTGTAGTTGCATAGGACTAACAATTTTTTTCTCAACCAAGGGTTTTAATTGGTCAACTCCCACTTGTGCAGCCTCTACATTTGCTTTTGCAGCTTCTGCATCTTCGGTTAGGGCATCTGTTTCTATACGGAATAATTGTTGACCTTTTTGTACCATTTGACCTTCGTCAATCAGCACTGCGGTTATATAGCCTGAAATTTTTGCTCTAACTTCTGCGTTTACTATGCCTTCTAAGCTGACAGGGTAGGCACTTAATCCTTCTATTGATTTTGATGGTATTTCAATGACCGGAAGGGTTGGTGTTTGTTGTGGCTTGGCTTGTTGCTGTCCTTTATTATTGCATGAAGCAAAGAATATTCCTATAGTGATGGCTGATATGATTGTTTTTTTCATCTTGGTTGTTTTTCGCTATTCTGTGTATTTGTTGTTTTCTTTTTTAAAAAAGGCAATTGAATCTGTCAGAAATTGGATTGACTGTTCATGTTTTGCCAATGATAACTTGTTTTGATTGTTAGTCTTATTATAATTGATTTTATAATTGAGTATTTGTTTGTGAATGTCTATCTCATTCTCCCATTTGGTAATGAAAGATTGGATTTTGTTGGCAATGTATTTTGGTTGCATTGCAAAATATCGTTTGCGGTCTCCACATTTTGTGAAGTATTGCACATTTCCTTGTGCAATCAAATTGTTTAAGTGAGTAGAAACAGTACTTTTGCCTGCACCTAACTCCGAAACAATTTGTTCGAAAGTTGTTCCATGCTCACCGTTGATTATCAAGATTGCTTTGATACGTCCGGCAAGTGGGGCAGTGAGTTTATCTTGTTCAAAATAAACCCCTAAGGATTCAACTAATCTCTTTTTTTCTTCTGTTAAATTCATTTGAATGGGTTGCCTGCAATTTGAATGGGCGCAAAAATATAGTTGGTTTTGGAAGTTCCGAACCAACAGAACAGCCGTATAACGATTTTAAATATGTTGCTGTCCAAACGTTTGAAGATTCATTTCTTTATTTTCCTTTCACTTTGACCTTGTATATTTGCAAGCACTCCAATAAGGATTTTTGATATTATTTCATGGCAATGATTTCGCGTAAAACGGTTGATGAAGTGTTTGCAGTAGCACAAGTGGATGAGGTAATCTCCGATTTCATGACATTGAAAAAAAAGGGGGTAAATTATGAGGGATTGTGTCCGTTTCACAACGAAAAAACGCCATCTTTTAAAGTAAATCCGGTAAAAGGGCTATACAAGTGTTTTGGCTGTGGTAAAGCGGGAGGCGCAATTCAGTTTGTTATGGAACATGAGGGAATGGCTTTCCCTGACGCAATTCGTTATTTAGCAAAAAAATATGGTGTTCCGGTAATAGAAGATACTTCACAAAAAAGTGAAGAATATGATGAGTTAAGCAGGCGCAAAGAGTCGCTCTATGCAGCAATTGAATATGCGCAAACTTTCTTTCTGGAACAAATGCAAACAGATGAAGGTGTGATAGCCGGTTTAAGCTATTTCAAAGAGAGGGGTTTTACCCCACAGACTATTGAAAAATTTGGTCTTGGTTATGCACCTGCAGGATATAATATTTTTACAGAATCCGCTCTTAAATTGGGCTTTAAAGAAGAAGTTTTGACTGATGCAGGACTAATTAAATCTTCTGAAAAAGGTGGATACTATGACTTTTTCAGAGAGCGTGTCATGTTCCCTTTCTATAATGTTGCAGGTAAAATAATTGCTTTTGGAGGTAGGATATTAACCAGTGATAAGAAAGCTCCTAAGTACCTGAATAGTCCCGAATCGCTGATTTATATTAAGTCCAATACGTTGTATGGCTTATACCAAGCAAAAAATGCAATCAAGAAGGCAGAATCCTGTATTCTGGTTGAAGGCTATGCAGATGTTATTTCAATGAGCCAAGCAGGTATTGAAAATGTTGTGGCATCATCAGGAACGTCCCTAACGATTGAGCAAGCTCGTCTGATTGCCAGATTCACTCAAAATGTTACAATCTTGTATGATGGAGATTCAGCAGGGCTTAAAGCCTCATTGCGTGGAATTAATATTTTGCTGGAACAAGGGTTGAATGTCCGTATTGTGTTGCTTGACGAAGGCGAGGATCCCGATTCTTTTGCGCATAAACATTCTTTGGAAGAAATCGAGCAGTACTTACAGGACAACATTAAAGACTTTATCCTCTTTAAGTCCAATCTGCTTTATCAGGATGCCGGTTCAGACCCCATCAAAAAGGCGGAAGCCAATGCTGAAATCATCAGGTCTATTGCCATCGTGCCGGATCCGCTCAAGAGGGCGCAATATGAGCAGGAATTTGCCAAAATTTCAGAGCTAAATGGTATGATTATCCATGCAGAGGTATTAAAAGCACGCAATACGGATCATGGCAAAGACCTTAAAGTTCTTAACGAAGAATTTGGGTTGCTGCAAAGGCATATTTCGAATGTTCAAACTAAGGAAGTTACATTAACCACAGAATACAAAGAAGAAGGAGTGGCTCGTATGTTAATCAGGTTTGGAACTCTTGAATATAGCAATGAACAAACCGTTGCTGAATTTATTATTGAACAACTTGAGAAGGATGAAATGGAGTTTCAACATCCAAAATATAAAACAATTTATGAATATGCTTTAGAACAGATTGAAACCGGTTCAGCATTAGATTTTCAAAAGCTTATGTATGCTTCAACACCGGATGTGTCAAGTTTTATTGCAGATTGTTTAGAAGAAAATTATTCCTTAAGTGTCAAGTGGGATGAGGAAGAAATCTATGTTCCCAGAGAAGAAGAAGGGTACAAAGTAGCAGCGTATGATTCTGCAATGCATTTAAAAATTATGCGCCTCAAAATCCTTACACAGCAATACTTAGAGTATATAAAAGAAGCTAAAGATGATGATGAAAAACGGCAAATTATTTTACAAATAATGGAGTTGAACCGTTTGCGCGATACCTTTGGGGGTATTTTAAAAATAGCTGTTTTATAAATTACCGGTTACTTGTTTTGTGCCTTTGGTAAATAGTACCTGCTCCCTAAATGCAGTTCTTTTAGTACTACTTCTCCATCCTAATTTTTTTAAATTCACAACGGCAGTGCCGATTTTGAGAAAAAATTCTTGTTCAATTAAATCAACAAAAAATATAATACATTTGTCTACCAAAACCACTAACTTATGGAAATAACATTACAAAAACTAACTCAAAAAAAATCTATTTCACACACAATTAAACCAGTCATGGTTTTGTTGTTGTTTGTGTTTTCAATGTCCTCAAGAGCACAAACCTGCTCGATAGTCGGGGATACCATTGTATGCAGCAATCAGGTAAATACCTATTCAACAGGATATGCCGGTACTTATCATTATCAGTGGAATGCTTATGGAGGAGTATTAACGGGCAGCGGGACGAGCGTGTCTGTAAGTTGGAGTAATGTAAGCAGTGGTCAAGTTACATTGATTGTGAGAGATGCATTAAACAATATCGTTTGTTCTACTGTTCTCAATGTAAGCATAAGACCTAAGCCCACACCTGCAATCGCTCCCTCTTATGCAGTTGGTTGTGGAATCCATGACCCAAAAGGTGGGCAACCTGACAAGCGTGACGTTCTGGAATGTTTGAATGCCTGTGATTCTTCATGGATTACTTACACCACTCCGAACCATCCCGGCAGTACTTATTCATGGGTGATTACGGGGGCAGCAAATTATACACCCTCAACAACCAATTCAATTACTGTATATTGGACTGCTATTGGGTCAGGAACGGTAAAAGTAATAGAAACTGATTCCTTTGGTTGCTTTGGAGAAAATGAGTTATGTGTAAAAATCGTAGGTAAGCCTAAAGCTTTGTTTACTGCTATGCCAACTCCTGTGGGTGGAGTAATAAATGCTTGTTTAAACCAAAGTATATTATTTATGAATTTGTCATCTGCCGGAGCAGGTACACCGCTTACTACCTATGAGTGGATTTGGGGCGATGGACAAACTACAGTGCAAACTGCACCTGCACCCAATGCTTCTCATTCATATAACACTCCGGGCACATATATAGTTTCACTTGTAGTACAGAATGAATGTAGATGTAAAGATACGTTCCAAATGAAAGTTGAAGTGTCAAGTACGCCAGGACCGGACATTGCGTGTATCAGTACTGTCTGCCCCGGATCGGTTGTTACCTATCATACCAGTGCTGCATGTCCTACCTATCAATGGTCGGTTACCAATGGTACTATCATTGGTGATAGCACAAATTCCTCTGTTACCGTGATGTGGGGTTCAGCTACCCCGGCTATTATTACGCTGAGTACTCCCGGTTGTAGTGGTACTTGCTCTTCACCTACATCATTGGTTGTACCTGTTATTCCCCCATCTGCGACCATACAGGGACCTAATCTGGTTTGTCATGGCGACATGGTTAAATATTCTATTTCATGTAATATTCCGATAGATAGTATTAAATGGCATCTGCCCGGTGGAATGACGTTAGTAAGCGGTGATACAATTAATGGTCATGAGATTACTGTTTGGATTGATTATGCATATACGACCGGAACTATAAAAGTGGATTATTTCCACCATATTCCCGGAAGCACACAAGAGTTGAGTTGTGGAGGTACAGCCACTTTGGCGGTCTCTGCGCGTCCCAAGCTCATGCTTAATGGTTCTACTGAGATATGTGAGAATGCACCGCTTAATATTTATCACTCTCCGGCTGTTTCAGGATTAATCAAATGGGAGGTTACCGATGTGTCAGGATCTATGGTGTACTTCTCTAATATAAGTTCGGGAACCGTACCTTTTGCTCTCCCTTCACCCGGTTCTGTGTGGACTTATGGACCCGGTCTGTTTTATGTAAAAGCAAGCAGTCTGAGTGGAGATTATTGCAACAGCCCTCAACAAATCATGATTAAAGTGAATGCGGCACCACCTCCTCCTGATTCAATTGTAGGTCCGAATCCGGTTTGTCCGAGCAGACCGTATTCATATTTGGCTTTTCCAACCTCTTCAAACTATGCTATCGTATGGAATGTTCAAAATGGAGCTCCATCTATGATAGGAGGAACATCTATCAGTGTGTTATGGAATATTTCAGGACCTTATATTCTGAGTGCTGTTCAGGTTGACCCACTAACAGGATGCAAGTCTCAACCTTTGCATGATACCATCCAAAGTATTTTACCTCTGACAGCCCCTGTCATTTTTGGACCTGATACAGTTTGTTCAAATACGAATGTGGTTTATAATGTGAGTGTGCCCGGTGATAATTTTTATTGGACAATCAATCCTTCTATTGCCGGAAGTGTAATCAGCGGGCAAGGTTCAGGAACAATCACTGTGGAATGGAATAATTATATAGGAAATGCCACACTTGGAGTTGTGCGTACTGTTTGTGGTCAAACAATTTCAAATTCAAAGAACGTTAAAATAATTGCTCCACCCACACCTTCCATGACTATTCCTTCTGTAATTTGTGCGGGTGTGTCGGCTGTAATGAGCACTCCCACTGTTGCGGCTTCTTATCATTGGAATTTTGGTGATGGTAGTACCGGAAGCGGTCCTAATCCTTCTCATATTTATTCCGGTGCAGGCAATTATATTGTAACATTGACTGTTACTTATAGCGGAACATGTAGCGGAACAGCCTCAGCTACCGGTAGCATCATGGTTAATCCTAAACCCAATATTACAATTTCTACGCCTGACCCAAATTTGTTTTGCGGTCCGATTGGTACAGTAAATATGTATGTTGCTGCACCGGTTACAGGAACTTCTTATAGTTGGTATAAATCACCTGCTACATTAGTTGGAACAGGTAATTCTTATAATACTAATGCGTTAGGTTCTTACTATGTAGTAGGTACTAATTCTTTTGGTTGTCAGGGAACAAGTAATGTTATTCCAATAGACACTTTGTGTGATACTTGCTCTCCTGATCCGGCTTATACTCATAATTTTACAATCATCAAACAATCATGCAATACCGATAGCTTTAGCGGTTCTTATACCTCGGGAGCCATCAATCCGCGATGGAATTTTGACGACCCATTTAGCGGAAGTAATACTGCTGTTGGTGCCACAGCAACCCACACTTTTAAAGAACCGGGCTATTATAGAGTACGCTTTTGTGTGGATGTTCCCAATCTGTCGGGAACCGGCTATTGTGAATTATGTAAGTATATTGTAGATACCATCAAATACATCCCTGATTTCTTTGATTCAATGTACTGTTCGAGCGGTAGTTTTGGTGTGAAATTAATTAATAATACAAAGCGACTTTCTACACTTCCTATTCCTTCTTATTCTTGGTCTGTTATGCCCGGTGCTTTGACAAGTTCAGCAGTAAACCCAAGTTTCAGTCTTGCTGCTGGAACATATAATGTTACACTGACCGTGAATGGAACTTGTACCATCACCAAGACGATTGTTGTACCTCAGTCACCACTATCATCATTTAGTATAGCAGACTCTGTTTGTCAAGGTTCTCCGGTAATGTTTACAAATACATCTGTTGGCTATACAAGCTCTAATTGGAATTTTGGAGATGGCGCATCTTCGCTCATTACCAATCCCACAAGGACCTATTCTTTAGCAGGTAATTACGTGGTTACTTTATTAGTACAAAATAATTATGGTTGTTCATCATTTAGCTCAAAGAATGTGGTGGTATTGCCAAACACACTTAGTGGAAGTATTTCACCTTCTGATAGTACAATTTGTGAAGGAGATAGTATTTTATATACTGTAAATGCATCCGGTGGCTATCCCGGATATCAGTATATGTGGTCAACCGTACAAAGTGCTTCCTCAATTTGGGCTAAACATACAGGAGCTTATTATGTGGATATTACTGATAGCAAAGGGTGTATGTATAAAACTCCCCATGTTAATGTGTTGGCTAATCCTATACCCAGACCTGAAATTAAAGGTAAGAAGGATGTATGTCAATTTGAATTAGTAAAGTTTGGAGTTAATTATCCTGCAAGCGGAGGTTATTCTATTTCATGGTTGCTACAACCGGATGGTGCTACCAATACTTCCAGCACCTTTAATTATTATTCAAGTTCATTAGGATTGAAGCAATTAACTGTAAAAGTTGTTGGTCCGACCGGATGTGTTGGCTATGATACTCTTGATTTTGTTGTCCATGCAAATCCAACTGCTTCTATTTCGTTTAGCGGAAGTTTATGTGAAGGACAAAGCAATCAATTAATTGGCAGTTCCCCTTCTTCGATGATAACTCATACTTTTTGGAACAATGGAAGTACCCAAGACACTATGATAACATCCGTACCGGATCAATATACTTATACAGTTGTTGATACTTTTGGTTGTAAGGGTTCACAGACAATTGTTGTAAATCCACTTCCTGATTTCTGTGGCTATCAAAAGGGTTGCTATGAAATTTGTGATACAGTGAGTCAGCTTGTTTGGTACGCACCAAAAGGCTATGCCTTCTATCAATGGTACTACAATGGAAATCCTATTGTTGGGGCTACCTCTGACACGCTACATATTCCGTTGTATCAGTCAGGAGTATATCAAGTAGAAATAACCTCAGGCTATGGTTGTAAAGCTATGTCGCCTGAAACAGATATAAGTTTTGTCAAATGTGCAAGTTGCAAATGGGATGTTACCTATAAAATCAAATGCGATAAATTTGATCCAATTACAGGTGTTCAGACCTATTTTGTAACTATGACCTTTAATAATGGACTTGGCGGAGGTTCAACGTTCAATGTTGTACCAATGTCAGGATCAATCTCAGGTCTTTCTCCGATTACGCTGAGTGCGGGTATTAATACAATCAGTTTTGTTTATATTCCTACCACTGCTACAACTTCTCCTGTTTGCTTCAATTTATTGAATTATCTGAGGGATGTCCGATGTGATACTACTGTGTGTGTGAAACTCCCTGACTGTAATTTGGAGCCGTGTAAGCAAAGTGTAACATTAGAAAAAATAGATTGTGTAGGCAATGATGCAAGCGGAAACCCTCAATATCTTGTATGTGTTAATGTAAATTGGGGAGGTTCACCGGGTTCTACGCTCACAGTTACAACTCCATCCGGTACTATTGTGCCTAATGTCTTTACGCTCGCATCAGGTGCGCAAACCTTCTGCTTTACCTTTACAGATTTGCCTCCTATTAGCTATTTAAGCACATTATATTTCAGCTATTATGATCCAAAGGCAGAAAAAGGATGTCGTGACTCAATCATCATTGAACATAGACCATGTGAAAGTGATTGTAAGTTTGAAACCTATAATAATTGTGCACGATGCAAGGGAATAGATGGCGGTATTTCTATTTATGAATTAGATATAACGCTATATAATCCATTTGCTACCCCGGCAACAGTTACGGTGTTGCCAATTGCAGCAGGAACTTTTGGAACCATTACTCCTAATCCTGTAGCTCCGGGAATGCAAAATGTAAAAGTGATGTTTTTTGACAATCCGCCTACAGATACTTTCATTTGCTTTAAAATTATGTTGAGTGATGCAAGCGGTAGAAAATGTATGGCTGAAGTTTGTATGTATTTGCCTCCTTGTAGGGACGATATGGGTGTGCAATCAATTGCAGCACAAGCAAGTATGAAGTTAGCACCGAATCCTGCAATTCATGAAGTAGCTGTGTATTATAATGTTACTTCGGGCGTTGCTCCAACTTTTGAAATTATGGACATGACAGGTCGCAAGCTGATTGAAGTACCTACTGAATATAGAAATGGAGTGGTACACATTAATGTTCAAGATTTGTCACCGGGCACATATTTGGTGCGCCTTGTTTCCGAAGGATCCGGATTGCAAACCCAACGATTGATTATTGTTAAATAATTTAGATTATCACTTGTTATAAAGCCGATTGTTACTTGTAACAATCGGCTGTTTAATTTTTGAATGTTAATATTAAATACAGAGAAAATACTTGATTAATGACAGTCTTGAGATGACAGAGAAATTGTGAGAGTGCATTAAAACCTCTATCTTTGCCACTCAAAATTAAATCAATAAAAATTATGACATTAGTAGGAAAAAAAGCTCCGGTTTTCAAAGCACCGGCTGTTGTAAATGGAAATGAAATCGTTAAAGAATTTTCATTAAGCCAATATGAAGGTAAAAGTTATGTGGTATTCTTTTTCTATCCAAAAGACTTCACATTTGTTTGCCCCACGGAATTACATGCTTTTCAAGAAAAGTTAGACGAATTTAAGAAAAGAGGATGCGAAGTAGTAGCTTGTAGCACAGACACAGAAGAAAGCCACTGGAGTTGGTTGCAAATGCCTAAAAATAAGGGCGGTATTGAGGGTGTAAAGTACCCGATTGTTGCAGATACTGCAAAAACTATTTCTACAAACTATGGAGTGCTTGCAGGTGACTATGAATATGATGATAATGGTCAACTGATTGCAAAAGGTCCTATGGTAGCATACAGAGGATTGTTTTTGATTGACAAAAAGGGAATCATTCACCATGAGTTGATTAATAACTTGCCTTTGGGAAGAAATGTTGATGAGGCGATAAGAATGTTAGATTCTTTAAAACATTTTGAAGAGTTTGGTGAAGTTTGCCCCGCCAATTGGTCTGAAGGCAAAAATGCAATGAAAGCTACTTTTGACGGTGTAGCTAATTATTTATCAAACAATTGATTAAACAGTTGAGATATAGAAAACCGATGTTTAACTAAGCATCGGTTTTTTTAGAAAATGAGCAATTACTGGAAATCATCAATCTTCTTTCTGCTAAACATTCTTGTTTGTGGAAACCTGCTTGGTCAAAAACAAACGAATATTTGGTATTTTGGTAATGGAGCCGGTATCAATTTCAACAATGTTCCGCCCATTGTATTGACCAATGGTGCAATGTATGCCCAAGAAGGATGTTCCGGTATGGCAGACAGTAATGGCAACATTAAAGTATATTCAGATGGGATTACAGCATGGAGCAAGAATCATAGTATTTTGCCTTTCTCAACCGGCTTAATGGGAGGAACTGATGTTACACAATCTGCTTTGCTTGTGCCAATGCCAAAAGATGCAAGCAAATATTATCTTTTTACGGTAGAAGGAGGGGTGTATTCAAAAGGGTTCAGGTATTCAATTGTTGATACTAAACTCAATGGCGGCATAGGAGATATTGAACCGCTAAACAAAAATGTATTGCTTCAAACTCCTATCAGTGAAAAACTTGCAGCAACGCACCATGCAAATGGAAGAGATATTTGGATTATTGTGCACGGTCAGGAAGATGCCTCCTTTTATGCGTATTTACTCACTCCCTCAGGTATGAGTACTACACCTGTGGTTTCAACCTTGGGATTAAAATATAATAAATACAGCCGATTTAGAGGACAACTAAAAATCTCTCCTTCAGGAGATAAGATTGCTTGCAGTAATACTCAAATGAACATTACAGAACTGTTTGATTTTGATAAACAAACCGGCAAACTAACCAATAGGATTGAGATTCCTTTAACTATTTCTTACGGATGTGAATTTTCTCCTGATGAAACCAAGTTGTATATCTCGCAAGTAAATACTTTCAGTATCAGTAGCTACGGGGTCTATCAATTTGACATTACTACGTGGGATAGCGCTTCAATTAGCAGTAGTAAATTCTTAATTGAAACACAGAGTCCGCGAGGTTATGGTTCGCTGCAATTAGCTTCTGATAACAAAGTTTATGTAGCACGTCATAATAATAATTACATAGGTGTAATCAATGACCCGAATTTGTCCGGCACTTCATCCAATTATGTTGCAGATGGCGTTGACTTGCTTGGAAATGTGAGTTGGTATGGTTTGCCCAATTTTGTTTCAAGTCTTTTCAGAAAAGTTTATGAAGTGACTTTTGAAAGTAAAACCGGTTGTATTGCAGACAGCAATATGTTTGAATTTACAGGCTCTCCGGGTTATGATAGCTTAGTATGGGATTTTGGAGATGGAACAACGCCTTTGCTTTCGTTTGATAATCTTGTTAAACATCATTATGCAGATGCCGGTACATATCCTGTTACAATTCAATATTTTATTGATGGAACGGTACATCAAGCTACTGATAGTGTTACACTCAATGTAGCAAATGTAACAATCAATGACTTTGCAGGATGTGAGGGTTATAGTGTAACTGTTGGTTCTCAGACGTATGATAAAACAGGAGTGTATAAAGACTTGCTGAATGATTGCGATACATTAATCACACGGCTAACTATTTTTTCTAATCCTACTTTCGAATTGTTTGTTACACATGATAGTTGTGAAAAGAATACAGGGAAAGTAGTAGCCCAACATGTCAATGCAAGCAGTCCTTATAGTTTTCAGTGGAATACCGGTTCTGTAGATTCCATAATCTATAATCTGAGCAGTGGCAGCTATAGTTTGACGGTTACCGACAGTGCAGGATGTAAGCATGCTGAGAGTGTCAATGTGTTCAATCTCAGAAATCAATGTGAGTTTGCGCTCTATGTGCCTGATGTGTTTTCGCCCAATGGCGATAATTTGAATGATGTATTTGGTGTGAGTGCTTATTATTTGTCAAGTTTTGACATGAAAATCTATAACCCTTGGGGAGCATTGATTTATCAAACTGATGACACCCTTGCAACATGGGATGGAACATATAACAATCAGCCTTGTCCGACTGGTGTGTACGTGGTTGTAATACAGTATAAAACAAATGCTTTGGTGGGACAGTCCTTATTGCATAGGTCCACTTTACAACTTTTGCGCTAATTCAGCTTTGAATTTTAACCTGTTTCACTTGATGATTTTTGGCGATTAGCAAGGGTTGTTGCTGTGTTGTATCAATGAGAAATTTATTTCTGTGTAAATATAAAAACGGCATTGTTCTATGTCATTTTCAATGTTAAGCAGATTGCTACAGGGTAAAATGAAAGCACAAAAGATATACGCAAAAATGCGTATTGCCTAAAGTGTTTCCAAGTGGTATTTTTGTTTTGTGTATGATGAAAGTTGGGTAACATACACTTCCATCTTGTAACTCTGGTGAAGACTACAAGTGAGGGTATGTTCTTAAATAAAATCTTCCAATTGTCAGTTGTCGGATTTTTTGGCCTTTGAGAATTTTCTCAAAGGTTTTTTTTTGACAAAGCTGATTCTTGCCCTACTCCTTAACCTTGATAACGCGCACTTTCCATACTACAGGACCTTCTTCAAGGTATTCCCATCTGAAAGGCTCTTTGCTTTCTGCTTCCATTTGATAATAAAGAGGTTTGGGGTCGTGGTCGTTTATGAGGATAAAAGCTTCACCTGCTTGAATGTCTGCAAAGGCTTTATAAAAAATCTCATGTCTTTCTGTTGGAGTGTAGGGGCGGACATCAAACTCATTGACAACCATAAATCCATCATCTCCCAAACCACTTTTTATTGTTTTGGTTAGGTGTACTACCACTTCGCCTTCTTCTCTCTTTTTGTAAACCCATCTAAATTGACCTTCAAATTTCATGATAAAGGTTCCGTAGATTTCTTCAGGGTTTTCTGCTGCTACTATTTCCATTACATCCCCTTCCTTCATCATTCCGTAACGGTGGAAAATCACGTGCTTCCAATCCTTTTTTTCTACCTTGCGTAAGTCCATCATGGTAGAAATTTCAGTAAATTCTCTTCCGATAGAATCTTCCAAACGTGTTACTTTAACTTTCCACTCTCTTCCTCCTCGGTTCAGGTAATCCCAGCCTACCACATCGCCATGGATGGAACGGAACTCATAAAACAACGGGAGAGGGTCGTGGTCATTGATAAAGGTAAAACTCTCGCCTGTAGGCAGGTTCTTGAATACTTCCAATAGCATGGTATGTCTGTCAATTGGGATTAATTCGCGTACATCGTACTCTTTTATGGGTGTTGTGTTATTACTCATTGTATATTATTTATTTAATTTGAATTGTAATTTGCAGGTACCTCCTGCAAATAGGTGTGCGAAGTTAGGCTATTAAAATTGAATCCATAAGTTTTGTCGTCTTAAGTTTAATTTGAAAGTACCTTGTATTTGAAAAATTTTAAATAATGTATTTTTGTGCCATGCAAATCAAATTCTCTGCTTTATGTATCATATTTTCTGTGTTTTTAATTTCTTGTAAAGAAGAAGACCACGGAATACTAAATAAAAAAGATGCTCCCGTTGCGCTGAAAGATACCAGTTATATTTCTTCAGACAATTTGTCTTCCGTTTTTAAGAAAGTATTATTAGAAGACATTACAGGAGTGAAGTGTGTTAACTGCCCAAAGGCAGCGGAGGAATCAGTTAGGTTAAAGGAGAAATATGGCGATACAATAATACCAATGGCAATCTATATCAAATCCCTGCCTATTTATTCAACACCTTGGGGAGATGGAAATCCTGATTTGAGAACAGATGTTGCAGAAGAAATAGCCAATGCCATTGGAATGCCAGTGGGCTTGCCGGGCGGCTATGTGGATAGGTTCAAATTTGGTGCGTCAGCACCTTTGGTTATTAATCAATGGGAAAATTCCTATAAACAAAGAACCGGTTTATCTCCCGTTATTATAACTCTCAGCTATGAAGTTGCCCCAAATAATAAAATCATAGTCAGAACTAAACTGTTCTATACCGAAGATAAAAGCAATGAGAATCACAAATTAGCACTTTATTTTACCGAGAGTGGACTTATAGGAAAGCAGTCCACAAATGAGCCGGGGAAAAGCCCTTATATTGAGCATTATGAATTCAACCATGTGTTGAGAGGTTCGATAGGCAATGCCTTGGGAGCTAGGCTCGAAGAGCCCTTAGTGAAAGGAAGGGTTTTTGAAAAGGATTTTGAAATCGACTGGAATAAAGATTGGAACATCAGCAAATGTACGCTCATTGCAGTTGTATTAGACGAAAGTGATAATTCTGTCATTCAGGTAGAAGAAATCCTACTCCATTAATCAATATGAGTTGGGCTTCATTATATAAAGGATTTTCGAACTACTTAACTCTCGAAAAATCCCTATCAAAAAACTCTATTGGAGCGTATCTTCAAGATGTCAGCAAACTGATTCAGTATGTGAACGACTCTAAGTCTGCGGAGCAGTTACAACCCAAAGACATCAAAGGATTTATTTCATTTTTAAATGAATTAGGATTGAGTGCAACAAGCCAAGCACGTATGTTGTCGGGATTACGCCAGTTCTATAATTATCTTCAATTGGAGGAAGTGATTACCCACAACCCGATGGATAGCATTGAGCTACCCAAAAATGCGCGCAAATTGCCCACGGTTTTGTCCTATGACGAAATTATTAAAATGATTGGCTGTATTGACCGCAGTAAGAAAGAAGGAGAGCGCAACCTCGCTATGATTGAGACTTTGTATGCTTGTGGATTGAGGGTGAGTGAATTAACAGGGCTTAGAATATCTGACATTTTCTTTTCTGAAGAATTTATAAGAGTACGAGGCAAAGGAAACAAAGAGCGATTGGTGCCAATAGATCCTCATACCCTTGATCAAATATCATTTTTTATTAATCACGTACGTACGCATTGGAAATTAGCCAAAGAAGCGGAAGATATTGTTTTTATCAATCAGGGCAGAGGGACGCAAATTAGCAGAGTGGCTGTTTTTACACTAATCAAATCTTTGGCAACAAAAGCCGGAATCAAGAAAACCATCAGTCCGCATACATTTAGACATTCTTTTGCTACACATCTGGTTGAAAATGGTGCGGATTTGAGAGCTGTACAACAAATGCTCGGGCACGAAAGCATTACAACTACCGAAATTTATACCCACCTAGACCGTTCATTTTTGAGAAAAACAATTGAAGAATTTCATCCGCGTTCTAAAAGCATTTAACTTCGACCCGTGTTTAAGCGATTGTTGCTCATATTCAAAACAATAATAACCCACCCAAAATCTTTGCTCAGGGTTTTAAATCCATCGGATGATGAAGCCAAACAGACCGTTGTGAGCAAATACAATCTCAGTTGCGGTTTGCCTATTGCATCGATACAACAATTAGTTGTCAAAGAAAATCACCGTGTTACGCCTTATTTATTTCTTGAAGGTGGATCCTTACCAACGGATTTATTTCTGTTAGCCCAACTTGCTCAGCGCGAAGAGGTCAATACATATTTTGAAATTGGTACTTGGCGCGGTGAAAGTGTGATGAATGTTGCTCCATTTGTACAAAAGGCTTATACACTGAATCTGACAAATGAAGAAATGATACGCAGAGGAGCCAATCCTCAATATGTGGCACAATCCGGTATGCTGTTGCACAACAAAAGCGGACAGGTTGAACAACTATATGGAGATAGTTTGTCATTTGATTTTACTCCTTGGTATCAAAGCTGCGACCTGATTTTTATTGATGGAGATCACCATTACTCAACGGTGGTTTCGGATAGCAAAAATGCACTGAAATTGCGCAGAAGTCAAAATAGTGTCATTGTGTGGCATGACTATGGGTATTCGCCTGAAGAAATTCGTTGGGAAATTTTGCAAGCCATTTTGGATGCGGTGCCCACGCAGGAACATCCATTTTTATATCATATTGCCCATACCAAATGTGCTATCCTCACTCGACTTCCTTTGACAGCAGCCCACCGCCCCAGACCCATGAAGCCGGATACAATTTTTGAAATTGATTGGGTGATGAAACCCTTGAAATCATAGGTGTGATGATTTATTGATGGTGTAATGCACCAACGAGAATACAGCGTTCAGCCTGAAGTAACAATCTTTTTATGCTCAATTAGCGTGCAGATGTCAATTCTGTTAGGGAGAGTTAATGCCAAAAACTAAAAAATCTAATACAAAATTTGTTGGAGAACAAAGTAAAAAGTATGTATAGACAAATCAGAGTGGGTACGTTCAGATACTGACATTCAATCCATACTGCTTGTATTGTAGCATAATGAATTGATAAATAGATAGATAGGTAGAACGATAAATAGACGAATAGCTATTCTGAGTAGATGAATAAAGTGTTAAACCGGTATTAAACGGTTTTCATATTTGGAAAGCACTGTCATCTGTCTTAACTTCGCCTAAGAAGAAAAGGTGTAAAAAATGATTTTCTGATATATTCATATACCTTCCAATATGATGAATGAGAGTCAAATTATCCCTTTTGAATAAGTGTTAAACCAAACAACAAATAATATGATAAAATTATTACAAATCAAGAATTGTAATTCCTCAAAGGGTTACAATAAATTTGAGTTGACACTCAAACACAGAGTCCGTTTGAGGGCTTTATTTTTCTCGTTATGGGTAGTGTTTGTAGGGCACAATGGTGTTGCCCAATGTATGTGGGAACATTACTCTGAAATTGATTGTGCTTACAACATTGAGATAGGTTTTGATTGTGCGGATTACTTAAATCTTGTTTCTACTCATTCACATAACTTTTGGTGGGGTGGTGGAACATCGGTGCTATGTGTAGGTGGACCAGCACCTCCATCATGGACTGGACATTCCGGCTGTGGATGCTGGGGTATTCCGGGTGGCACTTATGGTCAAGCTGGATGTGCTTTTTGTGGATTTCCAGATTCTGCTTTATGTGATTCAGCTCACCCCAATAGTAATTATAGAGAGTTTAAGTATTTAATCGTCTCTTCAGCACTTTTTCCAACTATCAAAAGCAAAGTTCATGAGTGGAATGAATATTATAATTATTGGTTTATTCTTGGTTCTTATCCAAATAGAACAATTTGTTGTGATATAAATGCTGACCCGGATCAGTGCATGACTTGTGCTTGTGGAACCGTAGAGGTTGATTGGGAGAACCAAAAAACCTATTTGAAACCTGCTCATTATCCATATTATCCTCTCTGTCCCGACCCTAATCCATAAAGTCTTAACCCTCAATCAAACAGATTATGAAACATATTCAATACATCAAACAAATCGTATTTATCTTGCTCATTGCTAGTTGTCAATCCGGCTATAGTCAATCTCCGTATCACTTACAACAGTTGCACCACCTCAAAATTAAAGGACTTACCTCAGGTGTATGGCCAAGAGTGTTTATGAATGAAAATGGTTGGGTCTTTTTTGATATAGGAGGAATAAAAGATACTTTTAACTTTCAATCCCTCACCCTTGACAGTACGCAATTAGGGGCGGTATTGGTGGCAATTGATAATCAAATGCGTTTAAGATGGTCTTTTGTATATAGACAAGGGGTGAATACCACCCAAGGAGGGATGGGTATTATTGGCGTAGGTCCAGACAATTCAGTTTATTTTACTTGTGGAGCGAAGGATTCATTGATTTTACCCGGTCTTGAGCCAATATATAATGTTGCAAGTCTTTTTAATGGTAGAATAGACAGCAGCGGAAATTTTATTCATGTAGCACCAACTGGTATTGGGTTTTGGCCAAGTTTTGGTGCTTATCCTATTGCCGGTGGTAAAATTGCTACAATGGGTGATCGTTACCCCTTTATTTTGAACCCGGATTTATCTATTGAAGTAGTTGAGACCGGAGTAAATTCAAATTCTGCTATTTCAGCAACAATTCAACCTGACGGGAGTGCTTTTGGTTTAGCCGGTACGAGTTCGGGTGGCAGTTTAAACTTACTTGACACATTCATACCCGGAGAAATAGGAGTGTACAAATGGATTTTTTACAAAGTAAAAAACGGTAAGCGAGAATGGACTCATGTCATCAATAACAATCTCATGTATGAGTTGAACGAAAACAAACTAATCAGGTATGATAAGTATGGAAATATATTTGTTGCGATACAGCATAGGCAAGCCATTCAAGTTGCCGGCACAACGATTCCGTATTATACAGAGGGGAATACCACACTAGTAACCAAGGCAAGTATTTTGAGATTTGCGCCTGACGGGACTCTTCTCAGCGTGCACCATGACACGAGTCAAGCGGTTCCTTTTTCACAAAACCACCAAACCATTTGGTTGGAAAATGACAAAGACATGAACGTATATGCTTATTTATTTTCAAGTGGCAGGACTTATTATTTTGATAAAATAGATTTTGGAGATGCTTACTCGCGCAAAAACAAAATCTTAACATATAATTATACTACCAATTCATTTGACAAGGCTTGGTATTTTATTCCTCCGACCACAGACGGGAATATTGCTCAATCCAATCTCTCCAATCGCCAAGTGTTTTGGTATCGCTACTTATCAGACGGGAATACTTTTTTTACCGAATCAGACGAGATAACCATCATGCGGGTATGGAAAGACGACAAGTTAGTTGCAATATATGACACCTTGCCACCAACCGGTCCTATAGTTTCAGTACAAATGCAGTCAGCAATTCACCCCCCCATCATAACCATTTACCCCAACCCATCGAATGCAATATTTACAATTCAGAACAATATGGCGGGAGCAGTACGATGCAAGGTATATTCGATTGAAGGCAAGCAAATGGAAGAGTTTGAGATGCAAGCAGGAGCAAGTCGTCATTTTGGAGAATGGTTGCACACAGGGGTTTACTTTGTAGAAGCCACCAACCAATCCGGAGAGCGATACACCCTTAGAATACTGAAACACTAAGCAACACAGAAACAAATGCTGCCTCAAAGCCTCGCACAGCGGGGCTTTGGATTTTAAAGAAGCTACTACAATGACTAGACTTCCGTTCTAACAATATCTGATATGAAGCAAGGGGTGTAAAAAATGTATTTATGTATTGCAAAATATTGCCTATATCTCATCTAGCTTGCTGCGCAATTCTTCCAACAAAGACTTAATCTTAGTGAGTCGTTGTGTCATATCTATTTGAAACTCTAACCGGCTCTTTTGTGTTTGTAAGACTTCTTTTGCTCCGTCCAGTGTATAACCTTTCACTTTGGTTAGTTCATAAATTTGTGCGATAATCTCAATGTGCTCCTTTCGATACACTCTTTCTCCACCTCTGGTTTTGAGTGGTTTGAGTTGCACAAATTCCGTTTCCCAGAAACGCAGTAAGGATGCATTGACCTTAAACATTTTGGCAACTTCGCCTATCTTAAAATTTTTCCGTTCGCTTAGATGTTCCGAGAGCATAAGATGGATTAGTCAAAAGATTGGTTTGGTAGTGAAGCGATTTCGACTAATCGTCTAAATTCTTCATCTGTCAAGTCATTATGAAAGAAATAGGTGGGGTTTACAATATTTCCATTGATATGCACTTCGTAGTGCATGTGAGGACCGGTAGATTTTCCGGTACTCCCTACCCTTCCAATAAGTTGACCACGGGTAACGGATTGTCCTTTCTTTACCTCAAATTTACTCAAGTGGGCATAGAGTGTTTTGTATCCATAACCGTGATTAATAATGATATGCTTGCCATATCCCCATAAGTCAGTTTGTAAGTCTTCGATTTTGCCGTCTGCTGTTGCATAGACTTCGGTTCCCCTAGGGGCAGAAAAATCAAGACCTGAGTGGAATTTTCGGGTGCGATAAAATGGGTCAATGCGATATCCATAACCAGATGCCACACGCGACAAATCTTTATTAGCTACCGGTTGTATGGATGGAATTGCTGCCAAAATCTTCTTTTTGTTTTCTGCCAACTTAAAAATCTCCTCATAAGATTGTTCTTGCACTCTCATTCGTGCTTGCAGGTTATCCAGTGATTTGCGCAGCTCTATGAGGAATTCCCCGCCATTCATCTTTCTTAGGTAGTCATATTTGTCAGCACCTCCAATACCGGCAGTGCGAGTAGCTTTACTCAGTGGTTCTGCCTCAAAAATACTTCGGTATATTTCTTCATCTTTCTTGGTTAACTCAACTAATGTGTTATCCATTGAATAAAGTTGTTTTTCAACTTGAGCTAACTGATCTCTTAGTTCAGCATTTTCATTTTTGAGCAAAATTTCTTTTGGGGAGTCAACGATTCCTGTAAAGAAGAAAAAAATGGCAATGGCAAAGCCCAATGACATCACCAATACAAACAAACTCCTCCAAAAATAATATTTGAAACCTTTTTTATGCTTCTCATATTTTAGAGTGTTGGGATTGAAGAAATATTTTGCTTTAGGCATTTCTATCTGTTTTGCTTGTCTATCTTTGCGCCTCTTTAATTTTGCAAGAGGCGAAAATAATACAAACTATTAATAAATAAAATTTTACTGTAATGAATAGCAGCGAAATCAGAGAAGCTTTTTTAAAGTTCTTTGAGAGCAAAGAACACAAGCGTTATCCTTCTGCGCCTATAGTAGTGAAGAACGACCCAACGTTGATGTTTACCAATGCAGGAATGAATCAATTTAAAGATTGGTTCTTGGGAAACGAACAGCCTCAATACAAGCGGGTTGCAAACTCTCAAAAATGTTTGCGTGTGAGCGGCAAACACAATGACTTAGAAGAAGTAGGGGTGGATACATACCACCACACGATGTTTGAAATGTTGGGGAATTGGAGTTTTGGAGATTATTTTAAGGCAGAGGCAATAGAATGGGCTTGGAAGCTGCTGACAGATGTATATGGTATAGACAAAGACAGGCTTTATGTTACAGTGTTTGAAGGTGATGAACAAGAAGGGTTGGGTTTTGACAGTGAAGCCTATTCAAATTGGGAAAAATGGATATCAAAAGAACGTATTTTAAACGGCAATAAGAAAGATAATTTTTGGGAAATGGGCGATACCGGTCCATGTGGTCCATGCAGCGAAATTCATGTTGACCTGCGATCCAGCGAAGAAAGGTCCGCTGTGGATGGAGCAACACTTGTGAACAATGACCACCCACAAGTAATCGAAATTTGGAATCTGGTTTTTATGGAGTTTAACCGTAAGGCTGACGGCACCTTGGTTGCCTTGCCCGCTAAACACGTGGATACAGGAATGGGTTTTGAGAGATTGGTTCGCGTTATTGAAGCAAAAAACTCAAATTATGATACAGATGTGTTTGTGCCGACTATCAGAGTGATTGAACAAAAATCGGGCATTAAATATGGCTTTAGCCAGAGCAAACAGGACATTGCCATGCGTGTGCTGTCTGACCATATAAGAGCAATTTCTTTTGCCATTGCCGATGGACAGTTGCCGAGCAACAACGGGGCAGGCTATGTGATTAGAAGAATTTTACGCAGAGCAGTGCGTTATCAATACCAGTTCTTGGGTATCAAAACTCCTTTCTTGTTTGAATTGTCTGGTTTGATTGCCGATAATTTTAAAAATGTTTTTCCTGAACTACAACAACAAAAAGACTTTGTTTCAAAGGTAATCCGAGAAGAGGAGCAAGGGTTTCTTAAAACCATTGCGCATGGTATGCAAATACTTGAAAGCAAATTTGCCGAGGGCGGAACATTAATCAAAGGGGAAGACGCATTTGAATTGTCGGATACTTACGGTTTCCCTCTTGATTTAACGCAATTAATTGCCAGAGAAAGAGGTTTTGAAGTGGATGTAAAAGAATTTGAAGTTGAACTTCAACAACAAAAAGAACGCTCACGCAAAGCAACTGGGTTGACCTCCGATGATTGGCAGATATTGGGAGACGATAAACCCACCGTTTTTGTTGGATATGACTGCACAGAAAGCGAAATTACAATTATTAAATATCGCAAGATAAAATCAAAAGGTAAGGAGAGTTTTCAGATGGTGTTTAATCAAACTCCCTTCTATCCCGAAGGTGGAGGGCAGGTGGGTGATACAGGAGTTATTCAAAATGCGAATGAGAAGATTGAAATTGTTGATACCAAGAAAGAGAACAATCTCATTATTCATTTTGCAAACAAATTGCCCGAGAACCTGCAAACACCATTCACTGCTTCAGTGAATATAGAAAAACGCCATTTGACAGAGAACAATCACTCCGCAACTCATTTGCTGCATGCGGCTTTGCGAAGTGTCTTGGGAGTTCATGTTCAACAGAAAGGAAGTTTTGTGAACAGCGAATACCTACGTTTTGATTTTTCGCATTTTGCTGCAATGACAGATGAAGAAATACGAAAAGTTGAACGATTGGTAAATGACAAAATCCGCAAAAATATTCCACTGGATGAGCAAAGAGCAGTTCCAATAGAAGAAGCCAAAAAAATGGGAGCCACGATGTTGTTTGGAGAAAAATATGGCGAAACTGTTCGTGTAATTACTTTTGACAAAGGTTATTCGCGTGAGTTGTGCGGTGGTACGCACGTTAAAGCAACAGGTCAAATCGGCTATTTTAAAATCATTGCCGAAACTGCTGTGGCAGCCGGAGTGCGTAGGATTGAGGCGATAACATCAAAGGCAGTTGATGCCTTGATTGAGGAATGGCAAAACACTGTTTCTATTTTGAGAGACCTATTGAAATCAAAGGATATTGTGTCTTCTGTGGAGCAGAACATCAGCGAGAGGGTAGAGCTGATAAAGAAGATTGAACTTTTTGAGAATGAAAAAACCCAAGAGCTAAAGCAACGATTACTCAATCGGATGCAATCGCACAATGGAGTTAATGTGATGATTGAACGTGTTATTGTTTCTAATTCAGAACAACTCAAGAACTTGTCTTTTCAGTTGCGTAATGAAGTTGAAAACTTGTTTTGTGTATTAGGTGCAGAGATTGATGGAAAACCATTGTTGAGTATTATGCTGAGCGATAGCCTTGTGAGCGAGAGACAACTTCATGCAGGCAATATTGTCAAAGAATTAGCAAAAGAAATCAAGGGTGGTGGTGGAGGACAATCTTTCTATGCAACTGCCGGTGGAAGTGCTGTCGGTGGTTTGGATAGCGCATTGAAAAAAGCAAATGATTTTCTGTGAAGTACCTTGTGCTACTCATTTGAATGCTCATATAGATTAAATGATACAGAATACAGAAAATAGATGAAGAATTATTATCCGTGGTTAGGGGTGTGTCTTAGCTTTATCTTCATTCTTGGAATGTTGGGTACGATAATGGACCGCGCGCTCTTTGACAGCTATGGCATGCTCCTTCTCTATTTGCTCATTTCCTATCTACTCATGATTGTGATTTGGTTCGCAAATTTTTGGGTGATTCTGCGAGTTGGCGAAACACTGGTTGCCAAGTATTTTACTGCTCTGTTGATAGCCATTTCTGTGTCTTTGCTCATCAATACTTTTAGCCCGATTCCTGACTATTTCTATGGCGATAAATATGAAAAAACACCATGGATGTCAATGCTTCACAAGGCGCTCAAAGGTGTTTTCCCAGCTTCATTTTATTTTGGAATTCAATATTTCCTGCTCCAATACAGACAGACTAGAAAGATGGAGATTGAATTATATAAGCATGAACAAGAGAATGCACAGTGGAAACTCAATAACTTGCATCAGTATTTAAGCCCCGATTTTCTGTTCGAATCTATCAATGCCATACAAAAAAATACCGATGATAGTTGGACTGTCAAAACGCTGGAGAAACTCAAAATTGTTTATAGGCATCTTATGAACTACAACAAAGACAATGTATTTGTTTCGCTTGCAGAAGAAATTTTGTTTATCAATAACTACCTTGAATTGTTTAAAGAAAAATATGCACAAGCCTTAGAACTTCATATTAACTTAGGCGACTCTGCAAATAAATCTGAGTATATCCCTTATTTCTCGCTCCAATTACTTGTTGAAAATATATTAAAACATAATGCCATTACATTTCAGAACCCATTGACAATTAAGTTAGAACGAGTGGACGATTGTATTGTTGTTTCAAATAATTTACAAACGAAAATATATAGCAACTTTTCTTCCGATAAAAGAAAATCCTATGGTCTGAAGAGTCTGCAAGATATATATGATTTGCTACCTGAAAAGCAATTAGAAATCAAGAAGACTAAAACAGAGTTTGTTGTTTCTATGTCGATTTTATCTCGTCAAGAAGTAGATTTATTTTCTCTTAAACTACACGATTATGAATCAAATTGATATTGTTATTATTGAAGATGACTATAGGATAGCAAAAGAACTAAAGACCATGATTGAGGGGATACAAGACAATGTTCGCGTGATTCAAACGCTCTATTCTGTTCAAGAGTCCATTGCGTTTTTTCAAACTACTCAATCTAAAATTGATCTCATCCTGTCCGATATTATGCTTGGAGATGGGTTGAGTTTTGATATTTTTAGAAATTGTAATGTAACAGCACCTGTTATCTTTTGTACTACTTATGATGAATTTGCACTTGAGGCTTTTAAAAACAATGGTGTGGATTATATATTAAAACCGATAGAGCCGGAAAATTTGAAAGCAAGTTTGCAAAAACTCCAACGCTTGAGTGTGTTGAACAGTGAAAAAATAAATGAAAGTTTAGACAAGATTGAGTCTGCAATTGTGAGTGCTGAAAAACAATATGTCAAATCCATCTTATGCTATTTTAGAGATCAAGTTGTGCCGGTAGCAGTGGATGAGGTGTGTTTTGCCCATATAGAAAAAGGAAATACATATCTCTCTTCACAACAAAGACAATATAGAGTGCAAGGTGCTATTGAGAGTTTATTTGAAAAGTTGAATCCTGAAGTGTTTTATCGCGTAAATAGGCAATATATTGTAAACAGGAATTTTATTAAGTCAGTATCAAAAATGTTTGGACGAAAATTGCTTGTTCAGTTGCATTGTCAATTTGATTACCAAATTATTGTCAGTAAAGCCAATGCACCCCTTTTCATTCATTGGTTAAAGAGTAGTTAATACATGATAAAACAGTTTGCCAATAAACATCTGCTCAAACTCGGGGTACTCTTGACTCTGATGTTTTCTTTTGCTGTATTTGACATTAGGGTGTCGCAAGGGCAGGATAGTGATATGGTGAATTTAATCGGCTCACATATTATTATCACCCTTTCTTATTTTGGTTTTTGGGTAGTCAATTCTATCATCATCCACAGCGAGAAAATAAAACTAAATGTTTGGTTCAAAGCACTGATAGCATTATTTATAAACTCTGTGATAGCAATCGTGTTTTATTATTTAAGCCCTTTTGAAGAGTATGCGATGAATCCTTTGTCAAACTTTCCTCTTTATATTGCTTGGTGGCGACTCATGGTGAAAGCGTTCATTTTTGGTGGTATTTTTTATTTGATTCAAACATTAATACGTTATAATGATCGCGCACAGTGGCTGGAACTCGAGATTGCAAAGAAAAAGAAAGAAAAACTCCAAATAGAAATTGAACGCTATTGGCAGATGCTAAATCCACATTTTTTATTTAATGCTCTTAGCATGATTCGCGCAGATGCTAGAGATGAGAGTGTAAAGGCAGATATTGCAAACCTTGCCAAAGTATATCTCCATTTGCTTGATAATAGAAGCGAAACTAAATTAATTGCAATAGAGAAGGTGCTTGTTTTTTTGCAGAATTATCTTGCTCTTTTTTCAAAATCCCACCCAAAGTTCTCCTATAAGATTGATGCGATTCATACTCCTCATACTGCTTCTATTCCCATTTTCACACTCTTTATGTGTATTGGCTGTATTTTAAAGCAATATATGCAGTCAGTTGAAGAACCGTTTTTTATCCATATTTATTTGCAAAATGTTGATACAATTGTAATTGATACTATCCATCCAAAAACTCAATTAGTACTTGAAAACAAGCCTCAAATAATCAAAGTGCAGAATGAATATTTGCAATATACCGCTCAACCCGTCTCTGTGGTTTATAACGAAGGACATACGGTGGTAAAATTACCTCTGCTCAGTGCCTCATAGGTATCGTCAATGCACTTCTCGCTTGCCAACAATCGGAAACTTGTGTCCGCTTCAGTTTTGTTTTTGTCCGCTTCGGCTATAAAACATTAATATATAATTAATTGCGTTTTATTTTTGCCGCGCTTTAAACATAATTAATGTAGCATTAACACAATAGAAAAATGAAAAAAATAAACATTTTAACTCTCTTTGGCATTATCATTTTATCAGTGCTTGGAACCGGTAAACTGAATGCGCAAATCTGTGCAACTCCTCCCGTTGGTTGCGCATCAACCGATTTATCTAATTATGGTATTAACTCCAATACCGATGCAGCTACCATTGAATATGACAATGCCGTGGCGGGTTTTCATACTACCATGATTAGAAATGGCGATGGCTCGGTATCCATTTGGGGACAAAATGCACAAAATAATGGAAGTTCTCATGCGCTCACAGCCAGACAAATCAACAAAACCAATTATCCGGCTTTAACCGGAACGGTATTAAAATTTGGAATAGGTTCTTATGCCTCCGGGACTGATGCTACCCAAATGATTTTGTTGACCACTGACGGTCTTTTTGCTTGGGGTGAACAAGGGGTGGTATTAAACTCTTCAATTACTACAAGCAGAACTTTTGCCAAGTTAGATTCTGCAAAATTTTCTGCCAATGGTGCAAACAAGTTTGCACTGCCGATTGGTGTTACACCTGGTGATGTTAAAATGTTATTTGTAACATCCGGCACGATCGCCATTACTACCTGTTCCGGTAGTGTTTGGGTTCTGTCTCAAAGAGGGCAGTTGCGTGGTAATAATAATACCGGAAATGGTACAACATGGTATAAAGTTAAAAAAGATGCGAGTAATGATTTGACAAATATTGTAGCGTGTCGCGGTTCTTACAATGTATTATATGCCTTGGATGACACAAGCGGAATATGGACTTGGGGTATTAATTCTTATCTAGGAAACGGAACAGGTCGTAGTAATAGATCGTATGCAACAGCAATGTCTCGCCCAATGGCTGGTTATCCAATAAAAATGATAGGTTCAACTACAGATAACAAAAACAATAGAACCTCATATTATGTATTGGGTAAAGACAGTACATTATTTGCGCTTGGGTATAATAATAGCCGTCAATTAGGAGATTGGAGTGAAACAGAAAGAACCTCATGGGTGCGCTGCCAATATTCAAATACTGCAGCCGATTCAATGACAAATATTGTTTGGATTAGTCCCAATGAGCACGATAGAGGCGATGCAAATAGTAACAGTACTGCAGCAATCAACGTGCTCAATTCAAATAAAGAGGTTTGGGCGTTTGGTAGCAGTGATAGTTGGATGATAGGCCTCGGAAACGGAGCAAGTAATAACCCGGGGAGACCTGCCGGCATCAACGGAAGCACTGACAGTATGCTTACTGTCGAAACAGGAGGGCATATTAGCCTGGTGATTAAGCAATGTGAAGTGAATTTTGGATATGTGGGTCATAAGACCCATGGCAGTATGGCAGATAGCGTAGATGCCAGCTCTTATTTGTCAACTTATACTTTTTCCACAACTGCCGTTAACATTTGTGGGGCACCGGGAGAACCTCAGATTGAGGTATATCCAATTGTGGGGGCATTGGTAGCCACAGCTGCGAGTTTTTGTTATGGTTCAGATTACATTATGAGACTGAGCGATACCTCAGGAGTAACAGTTTCTTTTTCTGTAAAAAGTGGCCCCACAAAGGGTTTTGTGTCAATCAGTGGAGATACGTTAAGGTTTACTGAACCTGCAAGTGTAGAAATTACTGCATCTATTTACAATGTTTGTCACCCTGTAACCCCAATTGATACTACATTTACAGTTACAATGGAACAATGTAAATTTACATCTCCCGATGTCAATATGGGCAATGTGTATGCTTCTATCACCGGCAATGTATCAACCAATGATGTGGTAGCACATGGCAAAATTCATTATGAAAATTATTATTCCAACACATTAAAACCTGTTGGCAGCAACCCTTCACTCACTGTTTATGCAGATGGTTCCTATACATTTATAACAGATTTGCCCGGAACATACATGTATGATGTGTCTGTTTGTGATTCCGGTCAATTTGCAAGCTGTTTAACAGAAACGCTGACAATCTATGTCAAAGACCCCTCAACCTTAAACAATCCGCCTATGCCATCAACTGATATTGCTGTTACCGCATTTAATACAGCCGTAACACTTAAAACAGTGAGTAACGATAAGGCTGGCAGTCCCAACAAATCCATAGACCCAACTTCTGTTACGATAGTTTCCGGAACTGCACCTAATCCAACAACAGAAGGTACTTTGTCAGTAAATCCATCAACAGGAGATATTACATTTTTCCCGGCAACCGGATTTGTTGGAGATGTATATTATCAATACGAAGTGTGTGATAATGGTTCACCGGCACAATTTGCTAAAGCAATACAGAAGATCTCTGTTTTTGGCAGCGGTAGAGATAATACAACCTTAGGAGTAGATGATTTTAATAAAGGTCAGATGAATGAAAATCAAACAGGCAACTTGTTGAACAATGACATAGACCCCGAATCAGACAATCAAAGTGTAACAGCAGCAGTTACTACAAAGCCCGGTGTGGGCAAATTGACTGTCTCTTCAAATGGTAATTATACTTTTGAACCTGCTTTTGGTTTCTATGGCTCAACAAACTTTGTATATGAAGTTTGTGATGATAATGCCACCCCTGTGTGTGCCAATGCTACACTGTATTTGTTGGTAGAGAAAGAAGAAACTGAGCAAGATTTTCACGCAACAACAGTGAATGTAGAAGTGTCGGGTGATGTAAGTACAAATGATAATTTACCTTTGGGATATAGTTATACCAATATCAGCTCTGTGCTGGGAAATCCTTCAGCAGATAAGCCGGTACTCAGCTCTGATGGTAGCTACACATTTAAACCGAGTAAAGCCGGAATTTATCAGTTTGAAGTAGAGGCATGTACACCTTCTCCAAGTATTATTTGTGTTACAGAATTATTAACAATCACCGTAGTAGATGTAACCAAGATTAATAATCTGCCTGCTACTACACCTGATTTCGCGTTGATGTATGGACATCCAACAACACCAGCAACCATTACCATAGATGTGGTATCTAATGACAACCCTGCAAATGTTGGTGGAGGATTAAATACATTAGGCAATCCGACAATAAATGCTGGTAGTGTTAAAAATGGTGCCACAATAAATGTATCCAGCGGTAGAGTGAATTATACTCCGGCTGCCGGTTTTTATGGTAATGATACTTTCACATATAATGTGTGTGAACAACCTGCAGGTGTTAATTGCCGTGATGAAGTGGTGATTGTTACTGTATTAGAACCGGGTACCCCTCCACATATTATAGCGTCTGATAATTATGCAATAACTAACAGTACTACGCCTGTAAGCAGAACGGCAGCAAATGGTATTCTACCAAATGACTATTCAAGCACCGGTGGCACCAAAACAGCCTCTCTCATAGGTAGTGCGTCTATTGTGGGAGTTGGTTCTCTTTCATTGAGTTCTGATGGTAGCTATACGTTTACTCCTAATGCTTCTTTTATTGGAACTGTTGCATATCCATACCAAGTTTGTGATGGTGCTTTGTGTACCAATGCTACGCTCTATATTCAAGTTTACAGCCCTGCATTGTTGCCAATCACACTCATTGATTTGTCTGCACGATTGACTCCTGCACGTACTTCAATAGTAGAATGGATTACAGCGCAGGAAGAGAATAATCAATTCTTTACAGTACATAAATCAACTGACGGAAGCAGATGGGAAGTGCTTTCGATTGTGCCATCTCAAGGTAACAGTGTGCAAATCCAGAGTTATTCAACCATTGATGCAAATCCAAAAGTTGGTGTGAATTACTATCGTCTTACCCAGACTGATATTGATGGTACTGAAACGAATTTAGGAACACGTATGGTTATGGTTTCGGAAAGTAATGATAAGTTGATAGAGCCTGTTGTTTATCCTAATCCATCAAAAGGAAAATTATTTATTGATGTGAAAGGTTCGTCCTTTACATTTACAATATTTAATATGCAAGGTAAACAAATCATGAGTTCTAATGCAACCAATTCAACAGTAATTGAAAACCTTTCTACCGGATTGTATTTCATTCGTTTGGAATATGGCAATCAAGTAGAAACCATGAAGGTTGTTGTTGAATAATCACAATCAGCAAATACCAATAAAAAAGCCCGAATTTTTTTCGGGCTTTTTTGTTTATAAGGTGGTACAAATGGTTGCTTATGCGTATAAAGGGTATTTTGCCATAAGTTTTTCAACCTCTTGTCGTATTGATTTGAGCTTTTGCTCATTTTCATGATTCATGATAGCTTCGTCAATATAGCCAACAATCACAGGCATTTCATCTTCTTTAAGACCTCTTGTTGTAATCGCAGGTGTGCCAATTCTGATTCCTGATGTTACAAAAGGTGAACGGGTTTCAAATGGAACTGTATTCTTGTTAATGGTGATTCCACATTCGCCCAAGATTGATTCAACTAATTTTCCGGTAATTTTCTCTCCTTTGGGTCTTAAATCAATTAACATCAAGTGATTGTCTGTTCCTCCTGAAATAATATTATAGCCTCTGCTCACAAACTCTTTTGCCATTGCTTGAGCATTTTTAATAATTTGCTTACAATATACTTCATAATCAGGAGAGAGGTCTTCGCCAAAGGCAACTGCTTTCCCTGCAATTACATGCTCCAAAGGACCACCTTGCGTACCCGGGAATACTCCTGAATCAAGCAGTGCACTCATCATTTTAAGCTCTCCTTTAGGTGTTTTTTCGCCAAATGGATTTTCAAAATCTTGACCCATCATAATTACACCTCCTCTTGGACCTCGTAGAGTCTTATGCGTAGTAGAGGTAATAATATGACAGTGCTTGAGCGGGTCGTTCAGTAATTTTGTTGCAATCAGTCCGGCAGGGTGTGCAATGTCAGCCATCAATAATGCGCCCACTTGGTCAGCTGCAGCACGCATTTTGGCATAATCCCAGTCGCGGCTGTAACTTGAAGCACCGGCAATCACTAACTTGGGTTTTTCTGCGATGATTTGCTCTGCTACTTTGTTAAAATCAATTTGTCCTGTGCTCTCTTCTACACCATAAAATACAGGGTTGTAGAGTTTACCTGAAAAATTAACCGGAGAGCCGTGTGTCAGGTGTCCACCGTGCGATAAATTAAATCCTAAGATTTTGTCGCCTGGCTTCAAACAAGCAAGCATAACAGATGCATTGGCTTGTGCACCTGAATGTGGTTGTACATTCGCCCATGCGGCTCCAAAAAGCTTTTTGAGTCTGTCTATTGCTAAATTTTCTACTTCATCCACTACTTCGCATCCGCCATAATATCTGCGTGCCGGTAGCCCTTCAGCATATTTGTTTGTAAGTACACTGCCCATTGCCTCCATTACTTGTTTGCTAACAAAGTTTTCAGATGCAATTAATTCAATTCCGTGCTGCTGTCTTTTCAATTCCTTATTGATAAGACCAAAGACCAATTCATCTCTTTTCATGGTGTGCAAAATTACTCAAATTACTGAAAGAAAATTATTGTGTCGGGATGACTGGATTCGAACCAGCGACCCCTTCGTCCCGAACGAAGTACGCTACCAGGCTGCGCTACATCCCGATTGAGCTTTTATTGCTATGCAATATTAAAATGAATAATCTTCATCCGGTTTGTATTTTTATAAATATATAACCATGATTTGCCGCTTTGTATTAAGTAGTTTTTATTGAAACACAAGTGATAGTTAGGGAAATACCCAAATTGTAAAACTGAAAATATTCAATCAATTGCTTACATAACAAAGTGTATTTTTGCACACTTATTATTTGTAATGGGTTTTAAATCTGGGTTTGTAACAATCATTGGGCGACCAAACGTGGGGAAGTCCACACTCATGAACCATTTCGTGGGTCAAAAACTCTCTATTGTTACGCCCAAAGCATCCACCACCCGCCATCGCATTACCGGAGTGGTTACTGATCAAAACTATCAAATTGTTTTTTCAGATACACCCGGAGTGATTAAAGCCGCATACGAATTACATAATGCAATGATGGACTTTGTTTGGACTGCATTGGATGACAGCGACTTGATTTTGTATATGCTTGAGGTTGATGAGCCTGTGAATGAGCTGATAGTTGAGAAGTTAAAAGAATCCGGATTGCCTGTGTTGGTACTGCTCAATAAAATTGATTTAAGCACTCAGAAGCGTGTGGAGGAGAGGATAGCTACATTGAAACAGCATACTTTGTTTAAGGATGTAATTCCGGTATGTGCGTTACATGGTTTTGATAGCAAGTTGGTGTTGGAGCAGATTGTGAGCTATTTGCCTGAAGGTATGCCTTATTTTCCTGATGACCAAATTACAGACAGAACAGAACGTTTTTTTGTTTCTGAGATTATCAGAGAGCAAATATTTTATCTGTATTCAAAAGAAATACCTTATAGCTGTGAGGTGATTGTAGAAGATTTTAAAGAGCATGAGAATATTATTGATATACGTGCATTTATCATGGTAGAGCGTGAAGGGCAAAAGGGGATATTAGTGGGTAAAGGAGGAGCAGGGATTAAGAGGATAGGAGTAAAATCACGAAAGGAATTAGAAGTCTTTTTGGACAAGCACATTTTTTTAGATTTGCGTGTGAAGGTGGCTGAAGGGTGGAGAAAAAAGGACTTGTTTCTGAAACGGTTTGGATATAAAAATTAAAATGAAATGAGAAATATTGTAGCAATTGTAGGCAGACCGAATGTTGGTAAGTCCACGTTTTTTAACAGACTCACCGGAGAACGCAAGGCGATTGTGCATGATTCCAGTGGTGTTACACGAGATAGACATTATGGAGAATGTGAATGGTCGGGTAGAAGTTTTACTGTAGTTGATACCGGTGGTTATGTACCCAATAGCAGCGATGTGTTTGAGCAAGCAATCGTGAACCAAGTCAATATTGCCATTGATGAAAGCGATATCCTGCTTTTTATGGTTGATGTTACCAATGAAATTACCGATTTAGACATGGCATTTGCCAATGTGTTGAGAAAATCCGGCAAGCCGGTGATTGTTGTTGCCAACAAAACTGATAACCAAATGCTGATTCCGCAAGCCAGCATATTCTATAGATTTGGATTTGAAGAGTTATTTACCGTTTCATCATTATCGGGCAGCGGAACCGGTGAATTGTTGGATAAAGTAGTTTCATTGATGACACCTGCCGCTGATGAACAACAAACAGAAACAGACATCCCCCGTGTTGCAATATTAGGTCGCCCGAATGTCGGCAAGTCTTCACTCACCAACACACTCTTGGGCAATGAACGCAATATTGTTACTGATGTGGCAGGTACAACTCGCGACAGTATTCATTCGCATTACAATGCCTTTGGTAAAGAAATGATTCTGATTGATACTGCCGGTATCCGCAGAAAAAAGAAAGTCTCTGAAGATATTGAATTCTATTCTGTGATGAGATCGCTGCGGGCAATGGAGGAAGCAGATGTATGTGTAATTATGATTGATGCAACAATAGGGATGGATGCACAAGATGTGAATTTGTTTTATTTAGCACATCGCAGAGGGAAAGGAATTGTACTTTTAGTAAACAAGTGGGATTTGGTTGAGAAAGATACACATACCGCAAAAGAATATACCGCAGTCATTCATTCAAAAGTACAGCCATTTGTTGATTTCCCTATTTTGTTTATTTCCGCACTTAATAAACAAAGGATTTATGATACAGTTGAAAAGATTCAACAAACATTTGAAAATCGCAAGAAACAAATCTCAACATCTAAGCTCAATGAATTTGTTCAAGAAATGATTGAACGCAATCCACCTCCTTCCAAAAAGGGGAAGTACGTTAAAATAAAATATGCAACTCAGCTAAATAATGTCAATTATCCTTGTTTTGTTTTCTTCTGTAATTTGCCTCAATACTTGACAGATGCATATAAGCGCTATGTGGATAATCAGCTTAGGAGTAAATTTGACTTTAAAGGTGTTCCTATCAAGGTGTTTTATAGAAAGAAATAGCATTGGATTGGGTTGAGCTTCTAGTTGACAATGGATTTAGTAATCTATTGTGTTTAGAATAAAGCACGTATTCGGTTTAGCCAATATTTAATGTCCTTGCCGGGTGATGATAGTTCTCCTGTCCAAATCGTGCCCTTTCTTAAAAAATATTTATCAAAGTATCCGGGAGTAATTCCCCATTTCTTTTTGAAAGTCTTACGTCCGTCATTCATCTTGATTCGTTTGAGAGATTTTGAACCAAAATGATACACACGGCTATTTCCAATACCTCGAAAATTGCGCACCCCTTTATGCCAAAGTTTCATACTAAAGTCCGGATCAGAATATAGACCGGGACTAAATTCTTCACTATACCCTCCAACAGCATTCCATAAACTTCTATGCACAACATTGGGGGGCCAGCTTGCTCCGTTCCAGTCTTGTTTCATTGGTTTGTCAAAGTCTTCTAAAAGTGCAGCTTGATTAAAGTTTTCAGGATTGTTGCCGAAGTCTATCCCTGCAATTGCACAGGAGTTCTTTCCTGTAAACGGTTCTATCATTGTTGAAGAAAAAAAGAACCGATGGTGTCCAAGTTTTTTTATTTCAGCGTATAAGGCAGTATCCCAGTTTGGGAGTGCAAACATATCATCGTTAAAATAACATATATACTCAGTAGTTGCTTTTGTTGACGCTAAATTTAAAGCTTTACAGATTCCAATATTCTCGTTGCTCCAAGTGTATTCAATGCCTGCATGATTTTGCGCCCACTCTAATGTCCCGTCTATACCCTCATTAATATGTATAATTATTTGATGTGTGTAATGAGAATTTTTCATGATGCTTTCTATACACAATTTAAGATATGCCAAATTGTTCCAAGTCGGAATCAGAATTGAAAATAGCGGTTGTGTCATGTATGCGTGCAAATGTAATTGATGTTCTATTGTGTGAAATATAGTATTATTTACAATTATCGATTCATTTGAAATATGCAAATGTCAAAAAAGAATGAAGCGTTTTATTAGTAGCAAAACTTCGACTAATTTTGCAGCGTCAAAAAATACAAGTAATGAGAGTTGCAGTTGTAGGAGCCACCGGATTAGTCGGTACAAAAATGCTAGAAGTGTTGGAAGAAAGAAATTTTCCGGTTTCAGAATTAATTCCGATTGCTTCTTCAAAATCTGTAGGGACTAAAGTGAGTTTTAATGGAAAGACTGTTGAGGTTGTGTCCTTAGAGAAGGGTGTGGAATTAAAACCTCATATTGCCTTATTTTCTGCTGGCGGATCAGTTTCAAAAGAATGGGCTCCAAAATTTGCCCAAGTCGGAACCACTGTAATTGATAACAGTTCTGCTTGGCGTATGGATGATCAAATTAAATTGATTGTGCCCGAAGTGAATGCTCATCAATTAAAGAAAGAGGACAAAATCATTGCAAACCCCAATTGCAGTACAATACAAATGGTGGTTGCTTTGTTTCCTATTTACAAAAAATATGGTCTGAAAAGATTGGTTATTTCAACTTATCAATCCGTAACCGGTACGGGTACAAAAGCTGTAAATCAGTTAATGTCAGAAAGAAAAGCAGCACCTATTGCAGAAATGGCTTATCCATATCCCATTGACTTAAATGTTATCCCGCAGATTGATGTGTTTGTAGAAGATGGCTATACAAAAGAAGAGATGAAGATGATTAATGAAACTCGCAAAATATATGGGAATAACAGTATTGCCATAACTGCAACAACAGTACGTATCCCTGTTATTGGCGGACACAGCGAATCTATCAATGTTGAAACTATTCACCCGTTTCAAATAGAAGATATTCACTCCTTATATATTAATGCACCGGGAATTGAATTAAAAGACAATCCTCAATCATTATCATATCCAATGCCTATAGATGCGCATAATAATGATAAGGTATGGGTGGGTAGAATTAGAATAGATCATAGTCAACCCAATTCGTTTAATATTTGGGTTGTCTCTGATAATTTGAGAAAAGGAGCCGCAACCAATGCTGTGCAAATTGCAGAATATCTGTATCACCATAAATTAGTTTAGAGAATTTCATGACAACAATACCGGGCTTCTACAGCCTAAAAATTAAAAAAATACACAGAGAAACAGAACAAGCTGTAACCCTATTCTTTGATGTTCCTGAAATCATAAAAGATAAGTTTGTTTACAAAGCAGGTCAGTTTTTAACAATTGAAGTTGTAATTAACAATGAAAGCGTGAGGCGTTCATACAGTCTTTGCAGCGCACCATCTATAGATGAAGATTTGGCTGTAACAGTCAAAGAAGTTGAACGCGGTAAAATGTCCACCTATATTAATCGTGAGCTGAAAGAAGGTGATTTTCTCAATGTAATGCCACCCAATGGAAAGTTTGTGGTAGAGCCCAATCAAGAATCTTCGAAAGCGTATGTGTTATTTGGTGGTGGGAGTGGTATTACTCCTTTGATGGGTATTTCTAAAACTGTTTTATCAAAAGAGCCTAAGTCAAAGATTTTTTTGATTTATGCCAATCAAAACCCGAACACAGTAATTTTTAAGTCCGCCTTAGATGAATTGGCAAAACAATTTAAAGACAAATTTAAAATATTCTACTCTTATGATAAGGCTCCTTTGATGTGGTTCGGATTAAAAGGCTTTTTAACGGAATCAAGCGTAGTTGACATTTTAAAATATAAAATAGCCGGACATTATACATCTGCTCATTATTATATATGTGGACCTACCCCAATGATGGATGTGGTTATGAATGGGTTGGCATCAGCAGGAATAGAGCCTGCAAGAATACACAGTGAGTATTTTGGTTCCACCACAAAACACGATGCAAAAGTGTTAGAGTCAACAGCAGAAGGTAAAGGTGGTTTCTCAGGCAAAGCGAAAGTGAAAATTTCACTTTATGGAAAGACTACTGAGATTGAGGTAAAGGAGAATCAGACCATTTTAGATGCAGCAATTTCCGCAGGCTTACAACCCCCGTATTCATGTACAGTTGGGGTTTGTACTACATGCAGAGCCAAGGTTTTGAAAGGTCATGTTGAAATGATGGAAAGAGAAGGGTTAAGTGACTCTGAAATAGATGAAGGATATGTTTTGACCTGTCAATCCTTGCCTCGAGCTTCCGAAATTGAGATAGTTTACGAATAATTCGTAGATATATTTATAATCATTTGTGCCCTCATTGGGAGGGCTTTGCGCAATCGACTGTTTAAAGGAAAAAAATCAAAAAACATTTGGCTGTTTCATTTATTTCTTCTAATATCGCCATTTCAAAGCATAAAGAATGTATAATCTAAAAACAAACAGATATGAAAAAAATGTTTACTACGCTCAGAAACAACGCGCATCATTTTTATTTATGGATAGCCGTTGTATTATTTAGTTTTTTACCACGAATTGGTATTTCACAACAAATTGCAATTGATGATTTTATAAAAAATTCATCTCCTTATTGCAATGCTCCGCATAATAATACAGCATCTAATAACCCTTGTTCCTATCCCGGTACCGGATACAATGTTTACCTTGAAAAGATGGAGTTGGGTAATTATTATCACGATGAGGGTCCAACTTGTAGAACAATAAGATCATCTTACTCATATTTTAATGAGATGCCAATACAGTTGGTTACCAATGCGACTCCATATACACTAAAAGTTACAATTCCTCAAACTAATGTTGGTTGGGCAAGAGGAGTGGGAGTTTGGTTTGATTTTAACGGAGACAATAAGTTTTCAGATTCTGAATTTTTAGATCAAGGAGTTAATTTTTCCACTTATACTCCAAAAACTGTTTTTGAAAGAAAGATTCTAATTAATTGTGGTATGAAACCCGGTATTTATAGGTTGAGAATTAGAACAGATTATAATACTGCGTTTTCTGCATCTCAGGCATGTGTTAACCCTTATGGTTATGGTGAAACATGGGATTTTGATGTTCAGGTTATTGCATCACCAAAGGTTGAAAAAGCACCTGATTTTTTAGTTCCTGCAAATGTTTATGTAAATACCCCTGTTACTTTTAAGAATAATTCATATAAATTATCTTGGCCTTTCATTTGGGATTGGGATCTAAACGGACCCGATGCAACTACTGTTGATTATACTCTAGTGCCATTGTCCGTAGGTGCTCATTCATTAAAATTAAAAATACAAGGCTGTGGTACTTCTGACAGTGTTACCAAAACAATTAATGTAAAAACACCGTCTCAGAAACCCGGAACTGATTTTTATTCAAATAGAACTATCATCGAAGAATTTGATGAAATTATTTTGAAGGATATTTCATCTGACGGTCCTACAAGTTGGGATTGGACTATTTCAAACTCTGCATATCCTGATTTAACTAATGTGGATGGAACTCCATTGGGATTAGGCGGACGATATAATATTACCAAATTTATGTTACAAGATATGGGACTTTTTGATGTCTGCTTGAACGCCACTAATAATGTTGGTAGTTTTCAAAGATGTAAATTGCAATATATTGAGGTAGTGCCATTCTCTGAATTTAAATTAGGAGCAGGTCTTACCGCTACTTCATTAGGTTCAGGTACTATTTTTGATAAAGGAGGTCCAAATGCCAACTATCAGACTGGTGCTAATGGTGACCCATCTGTATGTCGTCTTAGAATTCAACCTTGTGGAGCAAAAACCATTACTTTAAACGTTACGCAATTTAAATTTGCACAAGTATCTCATAATTTAAAAGTGTGGGATGGTCCGAATCCATCTTTTGGAACTCCCTTACATCCAGCCGGGGGTTTTAATCCTTCAAATTCAACGCAACCTTTTCAAGTTATTGCCACCTCAGGTGCAATGTATATGGAGTTAGATACAAAAACTTCTGGTTCTACAGATAGTGGATTGATAGCAACATTTACAACCGACTATGGTGTTTTAGGTGCTCCTGTGCCATCAATTGGAATTGGCGAAAATCAGCCTGTTGCATATACTAATGCAATAACAATGATTAAGAGTACATCAAAGAATATATCTGGTATTCCTGAATATTATTGGCAAGTAGATGATGTTGATGTGCTTCCAAGTGCCTACTTAGGAGATGGAGAGGCATTCAAATACAATTTTAATACAGCAGGTACTTATAAGATTTCTTTATGGATTAAATCTGACTGTTTACAAGGTGTAGGTGATTTTGATATTTATGGTGACCCAATAGGTTCTGGATTTGTACAATATATTACGGTAGTAGATCCTACTTCACCAACAAATATTGATTTTGTTGCTAATAATAGAAGACCGGATGCTTATACTCCTATCATTGTTTCTTCAATAACTGATAAAGCTAATAAGTTCTTGTGGTCAATTGAACCTGCTAATAAATTTACGTATGATTTTGGTTCTAATAATACCAGCCAAGATTTAAGAGGATCTTTTACAGAAGCAGGAACTTATAATATTACCTTATCAGCTTGGAATAGCAATGACTCTGCAATGACAGGAGCAGTATTAACAAAGCAAGCTTATATAGCTGTTGTTGATTATTGTGTTCCAAGTGCTCAAATAGTGAGTAGCGATGTGTCTGTAAATAATGTGAAAATTAGCAGTGGAAATGATGTAATTTTTAGTCAGAACACATCATCTGGCAGTGTAGCTTATGAATCATTTATTTCTCCAAGTTCAACAGTGATTCCTATGGTTCTAGGCGGAAACTATACAGTAACTGTAACCAGAGCCTCTGTTGCTACTGAGTTATCTCATGCAGTTTTTATAGATTTTAATGGAGATGGTTTTTTTGATTCAACTGAAAGAGTATTGAGAGTAATCAATTCGAGTGATCTTTCTTCAAGTGCCGGATTCACAGTTCCGGATTTTAATGTGTCATTTACTGAATCACCTGTAAGAATGAGAGTGGTATCTGCATTCCATGATCAAGAACCTAGTGCGTGTGGTCCATTATCTGTTGGTGAATTTGAAGATTATTTAGTGAAATTAATCACTTTGAATAATACACCAATGCTTACATTAAATGGTAATTCTACTACTTATACAGAACAAGGATTACCTTATGTAGATGAAGGTGCAACTGCAACAGACAGTTTTGAAGGCGATATTTCATCAAGAATTGAAATTGATTCTGATTTAGACCCAAACACTGTGGGTATATACCACATTACATATAATGTAAAAAATTCATCAGGTGTGAGTGCTAGCCCTGTTACAAGAACTGTAATTGTAACAGCAGATAATACACCTCCTGTTCTCACTTTATTAGGTAATAATCCCGATACTATAGAAGTGTTATCTGGCACTTATTCAGAACCTGGATATACTTCAATTGATGCACTTGATGGTGATATTACGGCTCAAGTTATTGTTTCTTCTAATCTAAATGAGGATAAGTTAGGTACATATCAGATTACATATTCATCAACAGATGTAGCCGGAAATAATACTACTAAAACCAGAACGGTTGTGGTAGTTGATACTGAAGCACCTGTTATTCTGCCAATTGGAAGCAATTTAGTAGATTTAGGCAAATTCTGGTATGATCAAACTAGTGTTACTGATAACTATTGGGCTTCAAAAGATATCTATCTTACGAAAGAATATGGTGTGAATGGTCCTGTAAGATGGGATGTGAAAGGTGTTTATCAAGTGAAATATATTGCAGTAGATGGTTCAGGTAACAGCAGTGAATTAACAAGAACTTATATTGTAGATGATTATACTGCACCTATGATTTCTTTAAATACTGCAGATACAATCATTCATGATGTAAATTCACCATATACTCCGGTGCAGCCTGTTATATCAGATAATTCCTATGCTTCAAATACACTAGATGTTGAATATAATACGAATTTGAATGTTAATAAATTGGGATTGTATTCTGAGACTTATAAGGTAACAGATGGAAGTGGAAATACAACAATCAAAGCACGTTGGATTTCTGTAGTTGATAGAGTTTCTCCTTTTATCACTTCCCCTTCTATTTGCTCTAAGGTTGGTATTGATTTCAATTCAAAATCAACTCTCACTGTTACAGATAATTATTATTCTTCTGAAGTATTATATGATCTGATTCAAACAGTTTATTCTAATGTCAATCCGTATGAAGTCGGTTCTTATAACGTTACTTATTCAGTAACAGATCCTTCAGGAAATATTTCCAATATTGCTAAGCAGCAAGTGATTATTGCAGAAGATTGTGATCTTGTTACATCGGTTAACGATATACAGTCTAATTTGAGCGTTAATGTTTATCCAAATCCTTCTAATAGCGGCTTGTTTATTGTTGATTTTGGTAATTCAAAACAAAATATTTCACGTATTGATATCGTAAACAGTATTGGTGTAAAGATAGCTCAATACTCAAATGCTGAAATTGTGAACGGAAAATTAAATGTTGATATTTCTAACTATTCACAAGGAATATATGTGTTAAATGTTCAAACCGAAAGAGGTAATGTTTCAGTTAAATTAATGATGATTAAGTAGTTAAAGTAGTTTTAAACGATAAATAAAAAGTGAGTGTTATGAAATTAATAAAATTAAAAAAAGAAAATAGATTGGGAGCCATTGCAAAGAAAATGTCGCTCTTGGGGATATTATCAGTTTCATTTGGAGTAGCAACTGCTGCAATTTGGGATCCATATTGTCCTATTAGACGACCAAACACTTCTGGATATGGCTGTCAGAACAGACTTAGTATTGAGGATGTTAAAATTGAGCAGGGCGCAGACTTGATTTATTACAAGCAAGCTGATGGGTGCTCAGGTCCTGTTAATGTAAATCCTATGACAGGATCTGCTGAGTATGGTAAGATTGTAAACTATGAAAATGCACCAGTCATTTTATCAGCAGGTGGTACTTATAAAATTGGTATTACCTCATCAGGAATCAATGTTGCTGATAATGGGTATGCAGGTGCTTGGATAGATTATGATTATAGTAATACCTTTACTGATGCAGGGGAATTGTTAAATGTATCCCCAACTTCATGGTATGTGAACTCCCCTAAAGGAGCTCCGGGTGCTTATTCGTATATGACATTTACAATTCCATGTTCCGTAAAGCAAGGTTTAACCAGATTGAGAATTTCATTAGATAAAACATCCAGTCATGTTACATTAGCTAAAGGTTGTGTTTTAGTTCCTAATATTCCATCAGCATACCCTTGGTATGGAGAAACTGAAGACATTTATATTTATATATCTAAAAGCACAAAATTAGCAGTTGATTTCATAGTGCCTGCTAATATCTATGTGAACTCCCCTGTGAAATTTGCAAATAAAAACACTGTAGGTTATATCGCTCATGAATGGGATCTCAATGTTGATGGATTTGATTATACTGGCAGTGATTACACTACTGAGTTTGCAACTCCGGGCAGCTATGATCTTAAGTTACGTTCACAAAATTGTTATGGAATTGATAGTATTACAAAAACTCTAAATGTAATTGCACCTACCGCAAAACCCACAATTGATTTTATCGCAAGCTCTACTACAGTTGACATAGGAGACGAATTAGTTTTGTATGATATTTCTGATAACGGACCTGTTTCTTGGGATTGGCAATTAAACAATCCTATTCAACCTCTTTATGATTTAACCAATATTGATGGAACCGCAATAGGATACCTTGGTAAAACTAACCAAATTTTGTTTACAATGAATAATCTTGGAAAATTTGATGTGTGTTTAACTGCAACTAATGGACAAGGATTTTCAAGTAAATGTAAACCTCTGTATGTAACAGTTCAAACTCCTTCTAATATCAGATTAGGTATTGGTGATAATACCACGCAATTAGAAAAGGGAAATATTTATGATAGAGGTGGTGTTGCAAATAATTACTCTACTGGCGTCTTAGGTAAACCTGCAAACAATAATTTGTTGATTCAGCCATGTGGAGCAAAAGAAATATCTTTAACAATTTCTCAACTGAAGTTTGCTGATAATGCTCATGGATTAAGAGTTTGGGATGGTACTAGTTCAAGTGGAACACCTCTACACCCTTCAGGCGGTTTTAATATGGCAAATAGTAGCGTTCCATTTACAATTAAAGCTACCTCAGGTGCGATGTATATTGAATTAAATACATCCGAAGGAGTTGCTACTGATAGTGGACTGATAGCTTCTTTTGAATCTGTCTTGGGAAATGCTACCCCTCCTTCACCGTCTTTTGATTTCTATATTAATGGTCAAACCAAAGCATTTACCAATGCCATTACAATGTTCCATAGTACCTCTAAAAACCTTTCAGGTATTCCATCTTATGGTTGGTATGTTGATGGTGTTGCAGTACCTCCATCTAATCTTACAGAAGGAGGCAGTGTATTAAATTATGAGTTTACCGCTACAGGAACTTATGATGTATGTTTGATGGTAATGACTTGTGCCGGTGATTCAATGATTTGTAAAAGTGTAAATGTGAGCAACCCATCAGGAACAGCAATCTTACAGATTGATGCAGATAATGTTAGACCCCAAGTGAATGAAGTGGTTTCACTTTCAGGAATGTCAAATATTGCGAGTAAATTCAAATGGGAAATTGTGCCTTTAGATTATGTTATAGTGCCACCATATACTCTGAATTCTAAGGATCTTCAAGTACAATTTACAACACCTGGTGCATATAATATTAGATTAATGGGTTGGAATACATTGGATTCTGCAGGAACAGTTCGTTCTGTTGTTAAAGACTCATTTATTAAAGTTGTTAACTATTGTCAAGTTTTCTCAAATGTAATTTCTGAAGATGTTGGAAATAATAAGTTAGTAATTAAAAATGCTAATAACCATGTAATATTCTCTCAAGAAAGCTCTACTGGACAGACTGCATATCAAAACTTTACTACTGACCAATATGAAGTGATCAATCTAACTGCAGGTGGACATTATAATCTAAGTATGTCAAGAGCTACAAATTATAATAATGTTTCAAGAGCAGCATATATTGACTGGGATGGTGATGGGGTGTTTACTAATAGTGAAAGGATTGTATATTCTTTTAACTCACCAGATAAAGATTTTTCTGCTGATTTCCAAGTTCCTGATGTAAGCCACTTAATTTTAGGAAAAGTTAGAATGAGGGTTATTACTTCACACTCTACTTTACCATTTTCACCTTGTCAAGATCTGAGTGCTGGCGAAATTGAAGATTATAGTGTAAGACTAATTGCTTCTACGCATACTCCTAGTATCACACTTGCAGGTGATCAAACAATCTATTTGGACCAAGGTGCAACTTTTGTTGACCCAGGTTATTCTGCATACGACCCAACAGAAGGTGATATCACTTATAGAGTAGTATCTAGTACAAACTTAAATGTGAATGTAATTGGAATGTATTATGTACGCTATAATGCAGTGAATGCAAGTGGAATTGCAGCTGAACAAAAAGAGCGCATTGTAATTGTAATGAAAGATAATATTCCTCCTGTAATTACTATGTTAGGCAGCAATCCTGATTATTTAGAAGCAGGAACCGGTAGTTATTCTGACCCGGGTGTTACTGCTTATGATAATATTCAAGGAGATGTTACTGATTTAGTTGTTGTTGCTGGAACAGTTAATCATAATCAATTAGGTTCTTATACCGTCAATTATTCTGTTTATGATAATAGTGGAAATTTAGCATCTATGGACAGGGTTGTAGAAGTGGGAGATCAAACTCCTCCAGTGATTCATGTTGTCGGTGGAACAAACATTAAACTTGGTTCTGTTTGGACTGATATGACTTATGCATCAGATAACTTCTGGTCAGGTTCTAATCTAGTACTATCTAAAACCTACGGATTTAATGGTCCTGTAAATCAAAATGTAAAAGGTATTTATGAAGTATTTTATAAGGCTACAGACGGCTCAGGTAATGTTACCACTTTATCTCGTATTTACACTGTTGGCGATTTTGTTGCACCTACAATTCTTCTAAACACACCTGATACTGTTTATCATGATGTCAATACCCCATATACTTCTGTTAACCCAACAATTTTTGATGACCAAACAGAATTCAATAATCTTTCTATTTTCAAAACCGGAAACGTAAATCCATATACACTTGGTACTTATACAGAAACATTCCGTGCTATTGATGAAGTAGGAAATCAAAATGAAAAGGTTAGAACCGTGATAGTACTTGACAGAATTGCTCCATCTATTGTTACCCCTTATATTTGCACTCCTCAATTTAATGTGTATAATAATCATAGCGGAGTAATAGTAGAAGATAATTACTATTCTGCAGATGAACTTATGCCTTTTATTCAAGTTATTTATAGCGATGTAAATATTTTCTTTGAAGGAATATATAAGAATCTCTATGTTGTAACTGACCCTTCCGGTAATAGAAGTGAAGAAGTGTGGAGAGTTGTCGAAGTGAATAGAGATTGCGATGTGATTTCATCTGTAAATAATATTCAAAATGATGTTTTGGTCAATGTTTATCCTAACCCCAATAATGGTGTGTTTGAAATCGATTTGGGCAAAGTAACTAATAGGGTTGAAAATATAGAAGTATTTAATTCCGTTGGAGAGAGAGTTATGAATATAAATAATTACTCTCTAAAGAATAATGCGGTGGTGTCTGTTGACTTGTTTGATTATGCAACAGGTGTCTATTCTGTAAAGATATCAGGAAAAGATTTAAGTATTGTTAAACGAATAATTATAGTAAAATAAATCAAATTCATAATACCCCGCGCAATCTGGTGCGGGGTATTAACCTAAAATAAATTAAACAAAAAATATTATATTGGCTTATGAAAATCTCAATTACAAAAATAGCTATTAAGAATCTAAAGAAACTTAGTGTCAGTATTGTTTGGGCAACAATGTTAATTGTACTTATGCCCACTCAAGTCTTTTCACAAAATCCATTTGACCCTTGGTGTGGTTGGCAAGACCAAACTAATGGCGGCACAACAACAAATTATATGTCTGCCATTGAAGATGTAATATTAATGGAGGGAGATAATATTATTTACAAAAAAGCTCCTGATGGTTATCAATATGGCGGATCTAATCCATCCCACTGCGGGCATGTTGTTAATACTCCTGCTACTGCAGTTACACTAATGACGGGTGTTACTTACAAACTTGGTGTAACCTTATCTAATGTAATGAATAACTATGCGAATAGTAATTTTGGTGCTTGGATAGACTATGACATTAGTAAAACTTATGAAACAGAGGAATGGATTCTTCCTACTTCTTCTTTTATAAAACTAAACCAAACTCCCGGTAGTGGGAAGCCGGGAGATTTTGGATGGATAACTTTTACTGTTCCTTGTACTGCAAAACCCGGACTTACAAGATTGAGAATTAAATGTGGATATACTTCAGGTAATGTGGCTCCTAGTAATGGATGTGCTAATACATATTCTATTGCGCTTTACGGAGAGGCTGAAGATGTTTATTTGAATGTACTTAATCCTTCAATTCTAAAAGCAGATTTTATTGTACCATCTGTACTTTGGGCAAATGCACCTCAGATTATTTATAATAAATATCCCAAACAAGCTCTCTATAGATGGGACAAAGGATTCGGGTATGACTTTTCGGGTGATGATTATGCTACTATTTTCCCCGGATCCGGAAAATACAAAGTAAAACTTAGAGCCGATAACTGTTTAGGATGGGATACTATTGTTAAAACTGTCGTTGTAAAAGATATCCCATCTATTCCATCTGCTAACTTTGCAGCTAATAGAAACCGTTTGACCGAAGGTGATGAAGTTACATTATATGACTTATCTACCTATGCACCATATAAATGGGATTGGAGAATTACAAACCCCACTGATGCAAGTTATTTAATGGATAATTCAGATATACTACGAGGAAAAAGCTGGGATGGAAGTTTTTATAATGCAGTTTTTCAATTCTTTGATTTAGGAGAATTTAATGTTAGTTTAACTGCAACAAATGTGAATGGTCCGAGCATGAGCAATAAGAGCAAATACATTAAAGTCTCTGCTTATACGGATATTCTTCTTGGAAAAGGTACCACCCAGACAGAATTTGGTAGTGGACGTATAGTTGATGGTGGTGGTGTAAATGACAAATACCCAATAGGGGCACAAGGGAAACCTAGCATAAATAGATTGCTTATTAAGCCTTGCGGAGCGAAAGCAATAACTTTAACAATAGAGAACTTTAAAATGGGCAATAGCAACCATAAGTTGATGATTTGGGATGGTGATGATAAGACGGGCACTCCTTTGCATCCTGAAGATGGATTTAAAATGTCAAATATTACTTTACCTGCTTCAGTTACAGCACATTCAGGAGCAATGTATGTGGAGTTTGATGCTTCTGCACCCGGCAGCGATGAAGGATTCATTGCTTCGTTTGAGACCGAATATGGTGCAACCAATCCTGCAATTCCATATTTTGAGCAAATTCAACCTAAACAAGCTTATGCAAGAGCAGAAGTGAATTTTGAAGGAAGTGTTAAAAATTTGTATGGTTTAAATCAAGTTGCATGGACTGTTGATGGATTTGAAGTAGCACCTTCGCTAATCAATGGTGATAAAATGAGATATACCTTTGTTGATCCGGGTGATCATAAAGTATGTTTAGAAGTAAAAAGTTGTACAGGAGATTCAACATTCTGCAGAACAGTGAGTGTATTGGAACCCACAGGTAAAACCTCACTTGACATTGTTACTTCAGATGATAGACCCGCAGTAAACCAAGTTATTGCATTGGATGGTATTGTTGATAAAGCAGATAGATTTACATGGCATATTGTTCCAAATACATTCCAACTCTACTCCGGTAATTTATTAGGCAAACACCCGAATTTAAGTTTCACAAAAGCAGGTACATATTCAGTTTCATTAAGAGCATGGAGTAGCACCGATTCTGCCGGATCAGTTAGTTTCCTTGTAAAAAATAATTTTATTGTTGCTGTTGAACCTTGTATCCCGGCAGCTAGTGATGCCAACGAAGATGTATCTAATAATACTTTAAATGTTTATGATGATAATAATAATTTAATTTTTAATCATTACTCTACAGGTAATGTTGGATATGCGTCATTCTTAACTCCTACGGATCCTGCAATTAACTTAATCTTTGGAAAATCATATACTGTTGAGATGGGACGTAATTCAACTGCTGATACTGTATCTAGAGCAATCTATATTGACTTTAACTCTGACGGAACTTATGATGCAAGTGAGTTGGTTTTACATGAAGTAAAAACTAAGAATGCAACTGTTAGTTCTTCTTTCACTGTCCCTTCAATTGACAATACCTATTTTGGAACTACACGCCTAAGAACAATTGTAGCCTATGGTGCAACAGACGAATTGTTAGCTTGCGGACCCGGTATTTTGGCTGAATATAAGGACTATAAAGTTACTTTTGTTAAAAATCCTGTACTTCCTGTAATTACTTTGAATGGTGATGATACGGTTAGAGTTGAAGCAGGTTCATCTTACTCTGATTTAGGTGCAACTGCTTATGATGTGATTGACGGAGATTTAACCTCTGCTATTGTTTCTTCAACCAATTTAGATATGAATCAAGCTGGTATTTATTTCTATAAATATAAAGTAAGAAACTCGTCCGGTGTTACTGTTGAAAAGACCCGTGAAATTTACGTTCTTTATGACCAAACCGCTCCTGTTCTAACATTAAATGGAAATTTAGTTGACACAATAGAAGTGAATTCAACTCCTTATAATGATCCATGGGGAACAGCTTTCGATAATATTGATGGCGATGTTACAGCTCAAATTACAGTTTCCGGAAACGTTGACTATACTGAATTGGGTGCTTATACGCTAACATATTCTGTGTCAGATGTTCAAGGTAATACCTCTACTGCTACAAGAAATGTTCATGTAGTTGATAGAACTGCTCCTGAGTTTGTTTTCTTAACAGGCGAACAAATACAGTTAGGTAATTTCTGGTATGATCAAACTACAGCAGTAGATAATTATTGGGGAGCGAATAACATAGACTTTAAAGTAGTGTATGGTGTAAACGGTCCTGTTCAATGGGATGTGCCCGGTACTTATCCAACTACTTACAAAGCAACAGATGGATCAGGAAATTATAATGAGGTAACAAGAAATTATGTTGTGGGTGATTTTATTGCTCCAACTGTAATTTTAAATACTCCTGATACTCTTGTACATCAAGTAAAAGCAGTATATGTAAAAGTGAAACCAAGTATCTATGATAATTATTATCCTACATCACAGTTGACTATCTCTGAAACATCAACTGTTAATCCTGATGTAGTAGGTTTGTATAAAGAAGAATATACTGTTACAGATCCATCTTCTAATACAACTGTTAAAACTCGTTGGGTGAAAGTCGTTGATACTAAAGCTCCTGTTATCTCAGGTGCTGATTTCTGCACTAAACCAGGTGTTGATTTTAACCTAATGACCGGCTTGCAAATTAATGATAACTACTATACTGAAGGAGATTTGTTGCCTTTGGTTGAAGTTGTTAAATCTAACTTAGATGTTTGGTTTGAAGGCAGATACTATATTACTTATAGTGTTACTGATCCTTCCGGAAACAAATCATTGTTTTTTACTCGCAATGTGTTTATTGACGAACAATGTGATTTAATTACTTCTGTTGGAAATGTTGATGCTAACGAATCTAATTTCAATGTTTATCCTAATCCTAACTCCGGTAAATTTACTATTGACTTTGCAGGAATGGGACAAGATGTAAACAAAATTGAGGTGATGAATTCAGTGGGTGCTGTCATCACAACTATTGATGTAGCTCAAAATCAAGAACATGTTGAAGTTGACCTTAGCAATGAGGCTGCAGGTATTTTCTTGATTAGACTTACTGCACCGAATGGAAATAACTCAACTAAGAAAGTTATTGTAAATAAATAGTAATAGTGTATTGTTTCATATAAAGATGAAAAAGCCCCTTGATTTCAAGGGGCTTTTTTTTATATTAGTGGTTCATATTATCTATTATGAAAACACTAAAGCTATTCTTGTTTATTTTGATACCGTTTTTAGGTCTGTTTATAATCGTACCGCCATGGAAAACCGAATATGAAAAAAATGGTATAACAGTTAGTACACGCAAGTTAGAAGGATATAGTATTAAAGAATTTAAAGGAGAGACACGCATGCATACAAACCTTGGAAGCCTTGTCAGGATTTTTGAGTCTGTTCCTACTTATCAAATGTGGGCATATAATTGTAAAAATGCAGCGATGGTAAGAAAATTTAATGCCAACAAAGGCAGAGTTCATGTTGTTTTAAAGATGCCTTGGCCAATTAAGAATAGAGATGTGGTGTATGATTATGAGATTATTCAAAATAAAGTGACCAAAACGGTTGTTATGAATGTACAATCTGTTTCTGATAGCACAATTGCCACTAATGGAAATGTCAGGATGAAATTTATGGAAAGCACTTATATTCTTACACCTCTTGCAAACAATCTGACGAATGTGGAATTCTCAAGCATATCAGATCCTGATGTCGGCATACCCATTTCGGTCATAAACCTTTTTATTGCCGATGCACCCTATTATACTTAGTGAATCTAAGAAAGATTGTTGAATCAAAAGATTTTACTAAGAAAAAGGTAAAATATATTCAGGATTTTGAGTAATTCTAATGTGTGTGCCCCTCTTCATATACCACTTTAATTACAGTTTTAGCTACTGCTTCTAATGTATGTATGCCAATATTATCAAGGTTATCATCTTGTGTATGCCACGTGTGTCCAAATGAGCTGATACCATCTGGATCATAGTTAATAATATCAATCATAGGTATATTTCTATGTTTCATCACATAATAATGGTCGTCAATAATGGCACCGCGTCTGGTATTAATGAATATGTCTCCAAATCCAAGACGATAGGCGCTATTCCATACTTTGTCCACAATATTGCCTGCAAATCGCCAAGAGTTTTCTTCTATTGCGAACTTACCATTTTTGTCTCCTACCATGTCCAGTAATATTCCATATTTTGGAAAATAATCACTCTTGTGTGGGTTTTGTGCCCAATATTGAGAGCCTAAACAGTAGCTATCTTCTACTCTGCCTGTTGAATCGCCCCAGTCCTCTGCATCGAAGAATATAATATCTATTCCATAATTGGGTTCATAAATAGCCAATTGACGTGCAATTTCCATCAACACTCCTACACCACTCGCACCATCATTTGCACCATCAATAGGTTTGTTTTTTTGTTTTGAATCCATTTCTGCAAATGGGCGTGTATCCCAATGTGCAGCAAGCAAGATTCTATGTTTTTTTTCAGGATAAAAACTGGCAATAATGTTTCTAATCGGAATAGTATGCTTGTCAAATGTCTGTGCTGTTGATTGTTGTTCTGTAACTTCAGGGACGTTAGGTCCAAAGGATTTAAGTTCTTTTACTAAAAAATCACCGCATAGTTTGTGTGACCGTATTCCAGGTACACGTGGTCCAAACTCAACTTGTTTTTTTATATAGTAATAAATGGAATCAGTATTGACAGGTGGAATAAAGATTGTTTTTGAACTATCTAAAGCCTTAGCATTATTGTTGACAGGAGTATTATTCGTAGGTTGAGGTGCAGGTGTACAAGCTCCTATGATTATCATAATAATAAGTGAGATGCTTGCAAATGTTGTTTTGCTATTCATTTTAGTGTAAATGTTGTTCCTTCCTTGGAATCTTTAATTTCTATTCCCAAGTTATTCAAACGTTCTCTTATGGAGTCAGAAAGTGCATAGTTTTTATCTGTCTTTGCCTGACTTCTTAAATCGAGTAGTGCCATAATTAATTCTTGCTCAAGATTTGCACCGGTATTTTTGTCTTCAGAATTTAATCCTAAGATATCAACTACAAAAAGTTTGAATCCCTTTCTTAAAATGTCAAGATTTTGTGTATCTATACTTTCTAAACCGGCTTTAAGTGAATTGATTGCTTTAACTGCCTCGAATAAATGCGCAATTAGTATAGGAGTATTGAGGTCGTCATTGAGTGCATCATAACAGTTTTGTTGCCAAATTGAGGCGTTCCAACCATTTCCTGTTGCTTTGATTTCATCTAATACCTGCAACGCATTCATAAGTCTTTCGAATCCTTTGCCGGCTGCCTGAAGTGCTTCATTAGAAAAGTCTAGTGTGCCTCTGTAATGTGCTTGCAGAATAAAGAATTTAAGATTCATTGGACTGTAAGCCTTTTCCAATAGGGGATGGTTACCTGTAAAGAAATCTTGTACCATAATTCCATTGTTAAGAGACTTAGCCATTTTTTGTCCATTAATGGTAATCATGTTGTGATGCATCCAATATTTTGCAGGAATTTTTCCTGTACAACCTTTGCTCTGTGCAATCTCGCTTTCATGGTGCGGAAATAATAGGTCTAAACCTCCTCCATGAATGTCAAATTGTTCACCAAGATATTTGGCGCTCATTGCAGAACACTCAATATGCCATCCTGGAAACCCATCACCCCATGGAGATTTCCATTTCATGATATGGGTTTTGTCTGCCTGTTTCCACAACGCAAAGTCTTCGGGATTTCTTTTGCCTTCTTGTCCTTCAAGAGTGCGCCTAGATGAACCAGCTATCAGTTCATCTGTGTTTCTACCGGATAATTCACCATAGTTATAATCAGAGCTATACTTTGCAACATCAAAATATACTGATCCTTGAGAAACATAAGCATATCCTTTTGAAATGAGTTTCTCAATCATCTCAATTTGCTCTATGATATGTCCACTTGCCCTTGGTTCTATACTTGCGGGGAGAATATCAAGTGCATGCAACATTTGATGATAAGAATAAGTATATTTTTGGGCTATCTCCATTGGTTCTAATTTTTCCAAAAGAGCTTTCTTTTGAATCTTGTCATCACCATCATCGCTGTCATTTGTAAGGTGTCCAACATCTGTAATGTTGCGTACAAATCGGACTTTGTAGCCTAAGTGCAAGAGATAGCGGTGTAATATATCAAATGTTAACGGTCCTCGTACATGCCCTAAGTGTGGTTCTCCATATACTGTCGGACCACATAAATATATTCCTACATGATTAGATGTCAGTGGTATGAATGTTTCAACTGTACGGCTCAGCGTATTATAAATTGCGAGTTTCCCTTCCATTACGTTTTAGCGTTGCAAAAATAGGATTATTTAAGAATTGGGGGGAGGTTTAGCTGTTATACTTTGGATTCAAAGAGTGGAATTATAAAAAGCCCATATTTTGCATCCATTCGTCATTAAACGCTTTGCCTACATAACGGCTGCCATGATCATGCAAAATAACAACTACCACATCGGTTGGCTTAAACCTATCTTTCATTTGAACCACCCCTGCGACCGCACTGCCGGCTGAGTTTCCGGCTAAGATGCCTTCTTCTCTTGCCAATCTTCTTTGATAGAGTAATCCGTCTTTATCTGTTACTTTTTCAAAATAATCAATCACATCAAAGTTGACACATTCGGGGATGATATCCTCACCTATGCCTTCAGTAATGTAGGGATGGACTTCTTTCTCATCAAAAATTCCGGTTTCGTGATATTTTTTAAGCGCAGAGCCATAGGTGTCCACACCCCAAATTTTAATATTTGGATTTTTTTCTTTGAGGTATTTACCTGTGCCTGAGATGGTGCCTCCTGTGCCCACTCCAACCACTAAATGGGTGATTTTACCATCCGTTTGCTCCCATATTTCCGGTCCGGTGGATTCATAGTGTGCTTGAGGGTTACTTTGGTTATTGTACTGATTTGCATAGAAACCGTTTGGAATTTCTGTACTTAATCGCTTTGACACCGAATAATATGAGCGTGAGTCTTCCGGTGGAACATCAGTTGGGCATACAATTACTTCGGCTCCCATTGCGCGAAGTATGTCTGCTTTCTCTTTGGATTGCTTTTCGGTTGTAACAAAAATGCACTTATATCCTTTGATAACACCAGCGATTGCTAAGCCCATTCCGGTGTTGCCACTGGTGCCTTCTACAATTGTGCCCCCGGGTTTTAACAACCCTTGTTTTTCGGCATCTTCAATAATTTTTAGTGCCATTCGATCTTTGATTGAATTTCCGGGATTAACGCTTTCAATCTTAGCCAACACCAAAGCTGGTACTTCTGCTACAATTTTATTGAGTTTAACAAGTGGCGTGTTGCCAATAGTTTCAAGGATATTCTGATAATAATGCATCGCGACAAAGATAATTGACTAATGATAAACTTTACATGTGGAGTTGCAGTTATATCCATGCGCTAACTGTGATTCAATTATGGTAGTTTTATGTTTGCTAAATGGTTGCGTCTATTGCTGCCTTGCAAAGAACTAATTCTAAAGGGGAAATGTAGGTGGTTAATAATATTACAGTGAACTAAAAGTGTAAATTTGGTTTTAAAATTACTGTTCCCCAAGGACGTAAATTCCTCGCAAAAACCCTTTAACTTCGCACGCTTAAATAGAGGGTTAAAGCGTTTTTTAATGAAGATTTCATACAATCATTTTTTACAACATATCAATCCGGGTGTTTCACTTGAGGAAGTTTGCAGATTATTGACGGATTGTGGGTTAGAAGTAGAAGGAACTGAAAAATTTGAATCCGTTAAGGGTAGTTTAAGGGGCTTAATTACCGGTTTGGTGATAAGTAAAGAAAAACATCCGAATGCAGATAAACTGTCATTAACTAAAGTAGATATTGGCGCAGGAGAATTGCTTTCAATTGTCTGTGGTGCGCCAAATGTGCAAGCAGGTCAAAAGGTTGTTGTAGCTCCTGTGGATTGCACTGTTTATCCAAAAGAAGGCGAACCTTTTGTCATTAAGAAAGCTAAGATTAGAGGTGAACTTTCTGAGGGGATGATTTGTGCAGAAGATGAAATAGGTTTGGGAGATGGGCATGATGGAATTTTAGTTTTGGATGAGAAAACTCCGATTGGGAAACCTTTGCAAGATTTATATACAGTTATAGAAGATACGGTTATTGAGATAGGGCTTACTGCCAACAGGGGAGATGCAGCTTCACACAGGGGGACTGCCAGAGATGTGTCTGCGTTGTTAGACGTGCCTTTAAACCCATTGCCTGAAGTTAAACTTCAATTTCAACATCAAAAGCCTATAGAGGTCTCTGTTGAGTGTCCTGAGTTCTGTCCTCGATATTCAGGAGTCCTTATCAAAGGCGTTACAGTCAAAGAAAGTCCAAATTGGTTGAAAAATTTCTTGCAAGCAATAGGTATTAACCCCAAAAACAATATTGTTGATATTACAAACTTTATCTTGCATAGCATTGGACAACCGCTGCATGCTTTTGATGCGAATAAAATCAAAGGCGATAAAGTCATTGTAAAGTTAGCACAAAAGGATTCGGTTTTTGTAGGGTTAGACAATGAAGAACACAAACTGTCAGGTGCTGAGTTGATGATTTGGAATAAAGATGAACCAATGGCAATGGCAGGAGTGATGGGAGGGCGAAATTCCGCAGTTGCTGCGCACACAAAGGATATATTTATTGAGAGTGCCTATTTTGAACCCGGTATGGTTCGCAAAACAGCAAAAAATCACGCTTTGAATACCGATTCTTCATTCCGCTTTGAACGAGGTACTGACCCGCATGGTACTATCCATGCGTTGGAATTAGCCGTATATTATATTTTACAAGAAGCAGGCGGTTCAGTAGCATCTGAATTAATAGATGTTATTTCTGAACAACATATTCCAAAACCTGCTACGGTTAGCTTACATAACGCTGAAATTGAAAGGATTTGTGGTATTCATATTCAAAAGGAAAAGGTCGAAAGTATTTTGCAAAGGTTGGGAATTACAATCGTAAGTAATGGTAAAGACAAATGGGAATTGTCTATTCCTCCATTCAAATCTGATGTAACTAGAGAAATTGATGTAATAGAGGAAATCATTCGTATTTATGGTTTTGAGCATATTCCGTTAAATGAAACAATGCAAATTTCATTGCCTAAACCTTTGAGCAACACACAGATGGCATTACACAAGAAATCCAAAATTGCACAATATTTACGTAGTAGAGGATTTCATGAAATGCAAACAAATTCAATGACAAAATCAAAATTCTTTCACCCAGAAGATAGTACTGTCATTAATGTAAAAAACCCTCTGTCTGCGGATCTAAGTGTAATGCGCCAATCCTTGATTCCCGGTGTCTTGGAAGCAATCGCATATAATCAAAAACGCAAAGCAGAAAGTGTACTCTTGTTTGAGTATGGTAAATCATATAAGAAAAAAGAGGAGGAGAAATACGTAGAATCTAATCTATTGTGTATTGCAGCTTCAGGTATTACACACCCTCTAAGTTGGGAAAGTAAGCCTCAACAAGCCAATGTGTTCTTTCTCAAAGGAATCTTGTCCGGGTTAGCCAATCTATTAGGATTGCACGAGATTAATGAGAAAAACGGGTTAATTTATTTGGGTAGTCCTGACATTGGATGGATGAAAATAGCAGATTGTAAAGCCCCTACGGTTGTTGCAGAAATCAATTTAGATAAATTGATAGGCACATCACAAAAACGAAAATTCGTGTTAGCTGAGTTGCCTAAGTTTCCTTCTGTTAGAAGGGATTTGAGTTTGGTTATTGACAAGTCAGTATCTTTTGACCAAATCAGTATGATTGCATATAAGTCAGAAAATAAATATCTCAAAGACCTCTTTGTATTTGATGTTTTTGAAGGTAATCCATTGACCGAAGATAAGAAGTCATATTCAATTGCATTTCTATTGTTAGACGCAGAAAAGACCATGAGTGACAATCAGATTGACAGCATTATGAATAGATTAATAACTAATTTTGAAAAAGAAATCGGTGCAAGTATCCGAAAATAAAATATCAGAATTTGAACAACAGCTTTTACCTGTTTTAGAGTCGCTCCAAAGAGTCAAGTCTTCTATTGCCCAACTGAAAAAAGAAAAGCAAGAATTAGAAAAGGAGAATATTCATTTGAATAAATTATTAAAAATTCAAAAAAACACCATCCGAGACCTTGAAGAAAGTTTGAAAACAAAAAAGGTGGCAAAACTTATCAGTTCAAAAGATAACACAACGGCCAAGCATACATTGAACGCCTTAATATCAGAAATTGAGCGTTGTATTAAATTAGTGCAGGCACAATAAAGGTGCAATCTTAAATACCCAACGCACTAAGACCCTTCATTCCTTTTCCGCTAACCATTTTCATCATTTTTTTCATTTGGTCAAATTGTGTCAGTAGTTTATTTAATTCCTGAATATTACGTCCACTGCCTTTGCAAATTCGTTGCTTGCGAGAATTATTTAAAATCAAGGGGTTTTGTCTCTCTTTAGGTGTCATTGATTGAATTAAAGACTCAATCCCTTTGAATGCATTGTCATCTATATCTAAGTCCTTGATTTTGTTTCCTATACCCGGCATCATCCCAAGCAAATCTTTGATATTTCCCATTTTTTTGATTTGCTGTATTTGGGTTAGAAAATCTTCAAGGTCAAATTTGTTCTTATGGATTTTTTTGCTGATTCGTGCAGCTTCTTCTTCATCAAATACTTGTTGCGCTCTTTCCACCAATGATACCACATCACCCATCCCTAAAATACGGTTTGCCATACGGTCGGGATAGAATATGTCGAGTGTATCTAATTTTTCTCCACTGCTGACAAATTTTATTGGCTTCTGAACAACAGTTTTTATAGATAAGGCAGCACCACCGCGTGTATCACCATCCATTTTTGTTAATACAACACCATCAAAATCTAATCTGTCATTAAACGCTTTGGCAGTATTAACAGCATCTTGACCTGTCATTGCATCCACCACAAAAAGAATTTCAGAAGGTTTGACAACTTTCTTGATGTTGGCAATCTCATTCATCATCTCTTCATCTACGCTCAAGCGCCCTGCAGTGTCAATAACCACAACACTTATACCTTTGGCTCTTGCATAGCTAATACCTTTTTGTGCTAATTCAACAGGATTTTTGTTTTCAGGTTCTGAATATACTTCTACTCCAATTTGTTCTCCCAACACTTTTAATTGGTCAATAGCAGCAGGTCTATATACGTCTCCTGCAATAAGTAAAACCTGTTTGCCCTTGGACTTTAGCATACGAGCCAATTTGCCGGTAAATGTTGTTTTACCCGAACCTTGCAAACCTGATATTAATATAATTGCCGGAGAACCTGCAAGATTGATGTCTTTATGATCACCGCCTAACAACTCTTTTAACTCATCATTGACAATTTTGACCATGAGTTGACCCGGAGAAACCGAGGTTAATACATTTGCGCCAAGTGCCTTTTCTTTTACCGTTGTAACAAAGTCTTTGGCAATTTTATAGTTGACATCAGCATCTACTAAGGCTCTGCGAATTTCCTTGAGCGTTTCTGCAATATTGATTTCTGAAATTTTGCCTTGACCTTTCAAGGTCTTGAAGGCTTTTTCAATTCGTAAACTTAGATTTTCAAACATGTTTCTAATTTTGGGGATGCAAAGGTAATAAAGCTACTTCGATTTATCGAACAAGATGTAGAGTGCCTTTAAAGTCATAAGGTTTGCCATCTAATCCGACAGCTCTTATCTTATATAAATATACGCCATCAGGACAGGGAATGTTTGAGAATGTACCGTCCCAACCTATATCCAAGTCGTTTGTTAAAAATAATTTATTGCCCCAACGGTCATAGATTTCCATCTCGAAGGTGTATAAATGGTTGCTCGTTGTTTTGGTTATATAAATGGCGGTAGGTTTAAAGATATCATTAATGCCATCGTTGTTCGGAGAGAAAGCATTTGGAATGTATATTTGACTTTCAGGGATACTGCATGAAATATTCGAATTTGAAGTGTCGATATTCCCATTTCTTACTGCGTACACTCTCAAACATACATCGCGATTTTCTACCACATTAATACCATCAAATATATAGGATGACGAATCAGCCGGTAACTCTTTCCTAAACACAAAGTCACCAAATTCATTTTGTTCTTCAACAACGTATTTTGCGACCCCATCAGACCATTCACTATATTTATTCCAAGTTAAATATGCACGATAGTTGTGGATTTTATTACTCAATAGAATACTCTTAGATTCAGAAGATTTTGGGGCAGCATACCCGCAAAGGTCAACCGGACTGATATAATAAGAATATGCTGAGGAATTCACATCTACATTTTTGTCTATATAGCTTAGCGAGGTTGTGGTATCATAATCTTCTATGCTTGTGTTGTCGATGTGTCTAACCCTGCTAATTTTATAATGTCCAAGATTGGGCATTGAAAAATAAGGTGTCCATTGTACCAAAATGTTGCTATTGTTGATTACAGTAGCTTTGCGAGGTGTAATTTGATCGAGCGGGTATATGTATTCAGGTTTTTCGCAAACGATATTACTAACAGAACGCCAAACTTTATTTTTATTAACTGCTTCAATATAATAGCAGTAAGTACGCTCACATAAGTTGATGTCTAAGTATGAATCAGTCGTATTGTCAACAGTGTCAATGGGTATAAACTTGCCGCCATCTTCTGAGCGGTAAATAATATTTCCCCAGAAGTCATCCAAATCCCATCCTACATATTTAATCCAATTCACCAATAATTTTGATGAACCTGCTTGCTCAACTTTCGCAGACATGGTACAATGCGGAGGACTAAACTTTGAAATGATTCCACATGTGTCTCCTATAGTTGTAGTGTAACAATATCGCTTTGCATTGATGTCAATACCTGTATTTACAAGGTAAGAGGTATCCTGTCTATTTGTAGTTTCATACAATTTGGTATAACCGGTTTCATCAAGGAAAAATGAGTATCTGGCAAACTGATTTACTTTTGCCATTGCCCATACCCCCAAAATGTCTTTATTGTTATCTACTGTTACAAAATGTAAACCGGTATTGGGTGGAGGTACGGTATCTATTACATGGATAAACCGGACAAATGTATCCTTGCAGGCATTACTGTCTGTAACAACCAATTGAACTAACTTGCTTAAAGGTGATATATAATTGTATTTGGGGTCGCGGTTAGAGCTGGTATCATGTAGATTAGCCGGATCTCCAAAATCCCAGCGATATGAAACGATTTTGTTTGGTGTGGAAGGCAGTGCATAGAATTGCAAAGGTGTATTAAAGCAAATACTGTCAGAAGCAGGTTGAAAAAAGGATGTAGGTTTAGGTTGAACCCAGATTCTCAACTTGTTCAATGCAGTTGTGTCTGAGCAACCGTTTACATTAAATGCAGCTAATCTTGGTCTGTAAACCCCTGCAGTATAGGATGCGGAAGGATTAAAATCCGGTGAAGTTACAAAATTGCCATCACCTTTAAAATCCCATTTGAATGATACTCCATACAGTGAGGTGTTCTGTAAATTTGAAGTATATGTTTCACAACCAATAGTATCAGTGGTTTTGAAATCCGGCTCGGGTGATTTTTGTACACAAACATTGTCTTTATGTTCAAATGAGGCAAAACAACCATTGTTGTCAACCAACACAAGCTTTGTTTTATAGCATTGGACATTTAACCCCTTATCCATTACCCTGTATTTGTGATTGTCAAAAGCAGTGGAGTCAAGGGCAGCACCATCACCATAGTCAAAATAAAAACGGCTATAATTTCTGCTGGTATTCTTGAAGTCCACTAATAAAGGTTCGCATCCTGATTTAATATTGTAATCATACTCAGGAATAGGACCAATAACTTTCACATAACCAATCTTGTCCATAGTGTCTCTACAACCCGGTGTTGTAACAACCAGCCGTATATTGATACCGGTGCTATCTGTGTTTTTGGAATATACATGGGAAACAGGATTAGCTTTTGAAGTAGTAAAAGTGTCCCCATCCCCAAAATACCACCTGTATTCACTGCCATACCACACAGGAACCGGCTTGAAGGTTGTAATAACTGGCGCGCAAAACTGAACCGTGTCAGAACTGTTAAACTCCGGTACAGGGTCAATTACGCGAATCAGCCTTTTGAGAGTGTCTTTGCATCCACCCGGTCCGATTGAATACAGGGTGATATAAAAATCCCCTTGTTTTAACACTGTTAAACTTGGGTTGCGTGTTGTATCATTTGGGCTGATAAATACTGCACCCGGACTATCAACTTCCCATTTGAATGTGCTGGCATTGAGTGAGTAATTATTAATTGGAGTGGTAGTATTTATACAGCGTACACTACTTGAAAAACTGAAATTAGCGGTTGTTCCTACAATAAAGTTCTGAGAATAAAATGAATCATTGCATCCCGAACCATGCTCTACAACCAGTCTGGTGTAATGACTTCCTTTTCTATTATAAGTAGCAGCAGTAATTAAACCGGTTGTTGGAACAAATGTAGTAAAGGCTTTCATGTCGTTTTGCGCCTTCCATGTATAATTGTTGGGATTGTTGTTTTTGAAATTATAGTTACCCAAAATAATTCCTTTCCAAGCGATATTCAGTGGCTCACACCCCGTTAATGGGTCCGGTGTGAATAATGACATCCTAATTCCGCTTACTTTGATTCTAAACGGTGCAGATACTGTGTCTCTACATTGATTATTAGCAGAGCTATATACAAATCTAACTTTGTAAATACCGGGATGATTGAAATAAAACTGTTGGGAATCGCGATTATAAGAAGAAATGACAGTTAAGTTCGTATCCGTATGTTGTAATACCCATTGTGTATTGTATGTAGGAAAATCTTGACGTGGGAAGTTTGAATATAAATTGATTGGGTAGCCTCTGCAAGGCAGTGAGTCATTGACGGTAAAATTGAGTTTAGGTGCATTGACACTAATAGTATCTTTAAATAATCTACTGCCAGAGCATCCTTGTGCATTTGATGATTTTAAATAGACACTGTAAAAGCCGGTGTCAGGTAAGGTAACTATGAATGGAGCAGTACTGCCGCTAAATAATATTGTAGTTGAGTTTTTATTATATACTTCCCAATAATGGGTGTTTTTTATGCCAGTAGTGCCTTCCGGGGTGGTAGCAGTCAATGTTATTTTCTGTCCTTTGCAAGCTGGTTGAGGAACTATGCTGAAACTGGGGTAGAGTGAATCTATGCCAATTGCATTTGCCATTATCAGGGAGTCTGTACAACCTGTTGCACCCGTAGCCTTAAGTTTTATAGAATAATATGCTGTATCAGTAATCGGAAAAACTATTGAATCTTGCGAATTGGATGTAAATATGACTGTATTTGTTTTCTGGTTCTTGACTTCCCAGGCAAATTGCGTAATACCGGCACCCGTTATATCTGATTTGTTAATTGCTCTAAATGTTTTTGGAAGTACACACGAACGTGTAAAAGGTAAAGAAAACACAGCAGAGGGACCTTTTACAGAAATTATATTATTGAAAGATTTAGTCGTAACACAAACATTGTTTTTATATATCACTTTTACACCGAAATTCCCTATCTTACTAAAAGAAACTGTAATTGTGTTGGCTGTTTGATTCTTTACAATCACGGGAATACTGTCAAAATCCCAAGTGATTTCACCCCCCATACTGTTGGTTAGTGTTAATGTTACATCTTCGCCTGCACAAACTGATGCTTTGTCAATGCTAATATTGGCATCTATGGAATCGTAAATTGTAATCCATTCATCTTTAGTGATGGAATAATTACATCCGCCAAAGTTAGTAAAGCTATGTTTGACGGTATATACCCCTTCGGGGAGTGTTATGTTTGGATTGGATGCGACCGATGTGAAAGTGTCCGTTAATGATTCAAAAGACCACTGATAGCTGACAAAAGAATGGTTTTGCATTACCGGAATGACCCTTGAAAAAGTGAGCGACATTGGACCGCACAGCAGTGTGTCGGGAGTATATTTAAGATCTAATGCTAATGAATCAAACCCCCAATATTGATAAAAGGCAGAGTCATAGCTGCGAACGTTGCGACAGCCAAAGCTGTCAGTAGAGAAAACATACAAAGACTTAATTCCATAACTTGAATCAGGGAGGTATTGGAAAACCGGAGGAGCATTATTAAATATTGTTCCCGCAATGATATAATCTCTTGATTGAATGTTGGCAGATAAATCAGTAATGGTAATTGTGTCTGGACCGGTACATAATTTTGATTTGTCCCAAGTAATATTGATGGGGGGCTTAGGTTTTACTTTTATGTAGTCAATCTTGTTAATTTCACAAACCGCATTATTGATTAAGGTAACTTTAAGTTTAATTGTATAATTGGCAGCCGAGTCATATAGCCGTTTAGGCGATGTGTTGCCGGCTAAAGTTCCGTTTCCGAAATCCCATTCAACAGATGCTCCGGTCGGGAGATTAATGATATGAAACTGCACAAATGCGGGGTTACATGAAATTGTATCAGTTGAATAAAAATCTATTGCTCCACATTGAGCGTTGGCAGCAAGATTGCCAAAGCATATTGCCACAAGTAATATTAAACGCTTCATATAGTGGGAGAATAGATTCAAACCCGGTGATTATTTGCTTGAAACAATTTGCAAAGTTACTGATTTTGTAGGTTCTTTGCGCACGATTTTTATAATATGAAACAACGTTTTAACATCATTTTTGCCCTTTTTGCATTTTCTCTTTCGATATTTGTTTTTGGATGCAAGCAAAAAAATAAGGGTAGTGCTCCCGCTACATCAGGAAATGAACAATCAGCTTATGAGTTTGAAAAAGCACTCTATCAACATGCATACAACATTGGCGATCACATGACAGCTATTATTGCGCTTAATCGTATGTTGGTTATGGATTCAACGCAGACACAATATTATGACAGCTTATCAAGACATTATATTGCATTAGGCAATTCCAACAGTGCAGCATATTATGCAGAAAAAGCGTTGGCGCTCGACCCTGGTGATGTGAGAATGTTAGAGATTGCCGGATTTATTTATTTTGATGCGGGTGATTTCAAAAAGGCTGAGGAGAAGATTAATAAATTATATCAAATTACCAAAGAGCCTAAGTATTTGTATTCTTTATCTCAAGTCTATGCGTATATGGGTGATATTAAAAAGTCTAATGAGATGACGGATTTGATACTCAAAGACGGTGCGATTGATAACCTATATGTTGATGTAAGCACCTCTACCGGACAGGTACAAAGTGTGAGAATAAAAGCAGCTGCTTATTTTGTAAAGGCAAACTTGGTGCAAAATCCAAAGACTGTTGTTTCGTTGTTAGGTAAAGCGTTGGCTATTCAGCCTGATTTTGAAGTGGCTAAAAAGATTAAAGAAGAGATGGAAGTGCAAAACAAAATGCAAGAAATCCAAAACAACGAAGATATCTTGAATAAGTATAAGAAAAAGTAAGCGCAGTTACTTTACCCCTTTGGGTGCCCAAAGGATTTCTTCTGTGTTTGTCTGTTTGGCTTCTAATCTTGCCAAATTGAACAAATAATCTGAAAATCGGTTAATAAATGCAATGATTCTGGTATCTACTGTTTGGCTTTGATTTAATTCTACAATAATTCTTTCTGCTCTTCGACAAATACATCTTGCTACATGTATTTGAGCAATTGTGATACTTCCGCTCGGGAGTATAAAGTTTTTTAATCTTTCCAATTGACTATCCATATTGTCAATTCTGTTTTCCATTTCTTTGATATCATCTTCGGTTACTTCAGGTAATTTAAAATCCTTGCCCTCCGGAGTTGCCAACAGTGCTTCTATATTGAAAAGTTCACTCTGTACTTTAATTAAGTAGATACGCTCATCTTGATCATAGATGGAAGAAATGAGAATACCGATATAGCTATTTAATTCATCAACAGTGCCGTATGCTTCGATTCTTTTGTCAAACTTGCTCACTTTGTCACCACCTATCAAGGTGGTCATACCTTTATCGCCTTTTTTTGTGTAGATTTTCATGGTGTTAGATAAATTCTTCTTTTTCAATGATACCGTCTTTTAGTCTAATAATTCGTTTGGATTTACGTGCAATATCTTCCTCGTGTGTAACAAGGATTATGGTGTTGCCTTGTAGGTATATTTGTTCGAACAATTGCATTATTTCTTCAGATGTTTGAGAATCCAGATTTCCAGTTGGTTCGTCTGCCAGCAAAATTGCCGGTCGGTTTACCAGAGCACGTGCAACGGCAACCCTCTGACGCTGACCCCCTGATAACTCATTGGGTTTGTGTGTGATTCTATCAGATAACCCCACTTGCTCCAATGCTTCTTTCGCTCTTTGAACCCGTTCTTTTTTACTTACACCGGCATAAATTAAAGGTAATTCAACATTTTCTAATGCTGTATATCTGGGAAGCAGGTTGAATGTCTGAAAAATAAATCCGATTTGTTTATTTCTAATTTCTGCAAGGCTGTTATCGGATAATCCGGTTACATCAATACCGTTCAATAAATATTTGCCGGAATCAAAATTGTCTAAGCAGCCTATTATGTTCATCAGAGTTGATTTTCCGGAACCGCTGGGACCCATGAGTGCTACATAGTCACCCTTGTCAACTCTCAAATTGAGATTTTTTAATACTCGGAGTACTTGAGTACCCATTTTATATGACTTGTTTAAGTCTGATATCTCTATGACTGCAGAGGAATTCAAGATTTAGGTTTTAATACTTTTGTTACTCTAAAAAAGTCAGAATCCTTGGATGGTGCATTCTTTAATGCCTCTTCTTTGCTTATCATTCCTTCTATTTTGTCTTCTCTTACAACATTGTTTGCAGATGTCATATAAATGAGTGGTTCAACACCATCAGTGTTAATTTCATTGAGTGTTTCACAGAAGGCGACAGTTTTTTGTAAATCTGCCATTAATTCTTGTTTCTCTTCATTAGAAAATTCAAGTTTTGCAAGGTCTGCAAGTCGGTCAAATTCTTTTTCGTTTATGTTATTCATGGTTGGTCGATTATTTTCTTTTCAATTAATTTGTTTTCAATGATTGCAAAGACTTGAGATTTGAGAGCAAATATATCTTCTTTTCCCATGCCTTGTGTTTCAATCGGCTTATGAATGAAAGTTCTCATTATGCCGGGACTCCCATGTATTCCTTTGTTGTGTACTAATCTTTTATAGTTGTCAAGTAAGGTTACAGGTACTATAGGCAGTTGGTTGTCAATAGCTAATTTAAAAGCACCGTTTTTGAAACTGCGTAATCTTGGGACCTGGTTGCCAATGGTGCCTTCGGGGTAAATAATAAAACTGTATCCTTGGTTGATTCTTCCTTCTGTTTCTTTGTATGCTTTGGATGCTTCAACGGCATTGTTACGATCAACGGCTACATCTACGGTTCTAAAAAAAATCCCAAACAGCGGAATTTTTTTGAGTTCTTTCTTTGCCAAAAACATATAGTTGCCTCTTGCGATAATTGACATACAAAGGATGTCGAGGTATGAAGTATGGTTTGAAATATATATGCATGGCAAGGTTGATTTGTTATTGCTATCTTCTTTTTCTATGACAATCCATAATCCTGTCAATAACATAATGAGCAATGCCCAAAGTTTTCTAAGGATATTAGCTAAGTAGTACCCTGATTTGTTTAATAGTAAAAGGAAAAAGAAAGGGTAGAGGACGATTAATGTAACAGCAAAGACTACTGCAAACCAATAAGCATAGAGTGTTTTGAAAAACTTAATTATCATTTTTCACTTCTGAATTAACAGCATTTCTTTTGCGGTCTTTATTCATGTAAATTAATGCCATTATGCTGGATATTAATAAACCGATGGAGGAAAACTGATAGACATTATCTCTAAGTTGATTGCCAACGCTATACCTGTCTACAGTCATTTGAATTACTTCTTCTTTAGTTTTTTTGTAAAACTCCATGTATTTGTCTATGTTCTCATTCAATTTTGCTAAGTCAGTCTGAATAGCTTTTTCAATAATGTCAGGGAATTTCGCTACAATAAACGCATAAATGCCGGCAATGGTAAGGGATAGTACCAGCATGGAAAAGAGCCCTGCAATGATTACTAAACCTGCTTTAGAGCCTTTGGTTGTTTTGGCAAGTGTGTCTTTTCTGATATTCCTTGCTAATAAATAAACACATGTTGCCGGAAGCAGTAGAGAGTATATGAGTAAGAAAAATATTTTCTGAAAATTACTCATATCAGGACCATAATTATTCAAATGGACAAACAAGAACGCACCTGCAATACTGCCAAATGCAATTCCGTAGATAAAGATTTTTTTATACATAATAAAAGTTGGGGCAGCAAAAATAAGATTAAACTATCGGTTTGCTATTACTACAGCTAAAAAACCTGATGAGTTACAGGAATAAAGGGAATCGGATGTTGAGTAAGATTAAGATTCGCTGTTCTCTTCGTCAGAATTTGAGTTTCTGGTGAATTCGTCAAAATTGTATTCAGGCAACAATTCTTTTTTTACAAAACCAACGGTTTCATTTAATGCTTCCACAAACTTGTTAAAGTCTTCTTTGTACAAGAAGATTTTTTGTTTCACAAAAGTCTGGTCGTCAAATTTTTTCTTACTTTCAGTGATTGTAACGTAATAGTCATTGTTCTTGGTTTCGCGTACATCAAAGAAATAAGTTCTCTTGCCTGCCTTTACTCTCTTGGAAAAAACTCTGTCCTGATCGTTGTATTTGTAATCTTCCATATTCACACTAATTTATTCTGAATTATACTCTACAAATAAAGCTAAAAAAAATATACCGCCAAACCCTTCAATGTATTTTTTTCGCAAGGCGATTGTCAATGTTATGAATAGGCAAATCAAAAAGGAAGTTAAGGAAACAAAAGAGTTGTGATAGCTTAATTTAAGCCCGTTTCTTCCATTTGTTTTTCATATAGCTTTTTATAGTATAAATTTGTTTTTAGCAACTCTTCGTGGGTGCCGGATGCTTCGATTTTACCTTGATTGATGACAAGTATTAAATCAGTGTCAGCCACTACTGATAGTCTGTGGCTTACAATAAATGCGGTCCTATTCTTGAGTTCGTTTCTCAGATTAGCTAAGATAATCTTTTCGGTGGAATGATCAACAGCACTTAAACAATCATCCAATAAAATGATTTCAGGGTTTCTTATTAATGCTCTTGCAAGTGCAATTCTTTGTTTTTGTCCGCCCGAAAGTGTAAGCCCTCTTTCTCCTAATAAAGTATCATATCCCTTTGGGAATTCCATTATGCTGTCATGTACAGCGGCAATTTTTGCAACATTTTCAACGTCATCTTTAGTCAACTTCGTTAATTTACTTGAACCAAAAAGAATATTGTCATAAATTGATTCTGAAAATAAAAAAACATCCTGAGGTACATAACTGACAACATCTCTATACTCTTTGAGATTGAGTTCTCTAAGGTCTTGATTGTCAATAAAGATTTTTCCGGAAGTGGGGTCGTAAAAGCGTGCTAAGAGGTTTAGTAATGTGGTTTTGCCGGATCCGGTTTGCCCTACTAACCCAATAGTCTGACCTTTGTGAATCGTAAAGTTAATGTCGTGCAGTACTTTCTTGTTCTCATTGTATTGAAATGAAACATTGGAAAAACTGATACTTTCACTAAAAGTGCAATTTTTGCCTTTGGCTGTTTTAATTTCAGGGTCCACCTCTAAGAATTTATTAATACGTGCTTGCGAGGCATCGGCACTTTGGACAATTGCCGTAACCCAACCCAATGAAGAAACAGGCCATGTGAGTAGGTTTACATAGATTACAAACTCAGCTATGTTGCCATAAGTAAAGTCCCCGTTTATTACTGCTAAACTACCCAGGTAAATGGTCAATATAGTACTCAAGCCGACCAAAGACATAACAAGCGGACTGAAAAACGCATTAACAGTTGTAAGAGACATACTCAGGTCTTTGTATTGCGTATTTTGTTTAGCAAACATACCGGCAAATACTGCTTGCGCAGAGAATGCTTTTAATACGCGGACACCTGCCATACTTTCTTGCACAAATGTTGTCAAGTCAGAGAGTTTTGCTTGAATCAAATCACTTTTTCGATTGATTATTTTGCTTACATAATAAATGGAAGCAGAAAGAAATGGAAGCGGGAGCAGTACATAAAGCGTAAGCGTTGGATTGACTGAAATCATCATTACAATTACTGTCAGAAAAGTAAATATAAGGTTGACAAAATACATGATTGCCGGTCCGAGATACTGCCTTACTTTACTTACATCCTCAGAGAGACGGTTCATTAAATCTCCTGTAAAGTTAGCTCTGAAAAATGAAAGATTCATTTTTTGATAGTGGCTATAAATCTCATTCTTCAAATCATATTCAATTCTTCTGGAAGCAATAATAACGGTCTGCCTCATAAGAAACATAAAGACTCCTCGAACTGTTGTAGCTATTAAGATTAGTCCTCCATAGAGGGCTGCTGTTTCTATGATTTTATTTCTGTATAGGCTCTCCAATTCTGTTCCTTTGAAGAAATGAAATAAACTAATCTCTTCAAATGAATTGTCAAATGCAATTCTAACCAAATATGGGGAGAGGATGTTGAACAAATTGGTTAGGATAATATATATCATGCCGGCAAAAAGGGTCTTGCGGTATTTCCATAAATATTTATTGAGGTATTTGAGCGATTTCAAGGAGCCGCAAATTTTGTTTATTATTTACTAATGACAAAAAAAGTTATTTTCGCGCCATCAATTTTGAAATCTAAATAAAAACAAGATATGAGCGGAATATCATCACAAGCAGGAAATTCAAATTTCCCTCTGTTCAATAGCTTAACAGAGTTTAACCATGAGCAAGTAGTAGTGTGTAATGACAATAGTACCGGTCTGAAGGCAATTATTGCTGTTCACAACACCGTTTTAGGTCCGGGATTAGGCGGTACACGCTTTTGGGTTTATAATAATGAACAAGAAGCGATGAATGATGCGTTGCGTCTTTCAAGAGGTATGACTTATAAAGCATCCATTTCAGGTCTTAACCTTGGTGGTGCAAAAGCAGTAATTGTGGCTGATAAGAACACAAAAAAGACAGAAGCTTTTATGCGCAAGTTTGGACGTTTTGTTGAAAATCTGAATGGTAAGTATATTACTGCTGAGGATGTTGGAACAACAACAAAGGATATGGAATATATCGCAATGGAAACAGATCATGTGGTGGGTATGCCTGAAAATATGGGCGGTGGTGGCGACCCGTCTCCTGTTACTGCTTATGGTGTGTATATGGGAATGAAAGCTTCTGCAAAGAAGGCTTATGGAAGCGATAGTCTTGCCGGTAAGTCAGTTACAGTGCAAGGTGTAGGTAAGGTAGGATATTATCTTGTTGAACTTCTTGTGAAAGACGGAGCTAAAGTTTTTATTACCGATATTAACGAACAAAATTTGAAACATTCAGTAGCTTTAGGTGGTGAAGTAATTAGCCCAAATGATGTCTATTCTAAGAAGGTAGATATTTTCGCTCCTTGTGCTTTAGGTGCAATTTTAAACTCTGAAACAATCCCACAATTAAATTGCTCAATTGTGTGTGGTTCTGCTAATAATCAATTGAAGGAAGATGTTCTACACGGTGATATGCTTAGAGATAAAGGTGTTTTGTATGCCCCTGACTTTTTAGTAAATGCCGGAGGTTTAATCAATGTCTATTCTGAATATACAGGTTATGTGAGAGAACGTGCTATGGCGCAAACTGAACATATTTATGATTTGACCTTAGATATTTTCCACAAATCAGAAGAAGAAAAAATCAATACTCAGCTTGCTGCAACAAAAATAGCAGAAGAGCGCATTCACAATGTAATGCTTGTAAAATCAACATATTAATATTTAACAATAATGTTTTATAAAAAAAGGTTGTTCATCTGAACAACCTTTTTTTGTTGCTAATGGTTGATGTCAAGTTGTTTTGTGAAAAACTTGCGGGAATTTAGCTGAAAAAAGTTTTTCTTTTTAGTTGATTTTTGCATACTCATTTTTGAAATCTATATGGCAAAAACAAAATCTACACCCAGTCATTCTTCCGACCCGAAAACCAACACCCAGAACATAAATTTCAATCAGATTTCTTCATATTTTGGGATGAATGTTTTTGCCGGAAAGAATGCAAAAAAATATCTCTCAGCAACCGTAATCAAAGAACTTGAAAGAATAGCCAGAAGTGGAGAACATTTGTCGCGTAAAATGGCAGATGAAATTGCCGAAGGAATGAAGAAATGGGCGTTAAGCCGAGGTGTAACTCATTATACACATTGGTTTCACCCTCTTAGAGGTACTACAGCAGAAAAGCATGATGCCTTCTTTGAACCTACAGGCATAGATTCCGGAATTGAAGTGTTTTCCGGTAAATCTTTGGTACAACAAGAACCGGATGCTTCGAGTTTCCCTAATGGAGGAATGCGTAATACCTTTGAGGCTCGCGGATATTCTGCTTGGGATCCATCATCACCCGCATTTATTATTGAAAAAGCCTCCGGTAAAACGCTCTGTATTCCTACTGTCTTTGTTTCTTACACCGGACAGGCATTGGATTACAAAACCCCATTGTTGCGTTCAGCTAAATTTGTACAAGATACCGCAACTCAAGTATGTGCTTTGTTTGATAAAAAAGTGAAACATACCAATGTTTCATTGGGTATTGAACAAGAGTATTTTGTGGTGGATTATAAACTTTATCGCCAAAGACAAGACCTCATGTTAGCCGGTAGAACTTTGCTGGGACACGCTCCGGCTAAAGGACAGCAACTTGAAGATCATTATTTTGGCAGTATTCCTGAAAGAGTTTTTGAATTTATGACCGCTTTAGAGAAAGAAGCTCTTAAACTTGGTATTCCACTTAAAACACGACATAATGAAGTTGCACCCTGCCAATATGAGTGTGCTCCAATGTTTGAAACGATTAACCTTGCCATAGACCATAATTCATTATTGATGGATTTGATGGAATCGATTAGCGAGAAATTTAATTTAAAGGTACTATTACACGAAAAACCTTTTAAAGGGGTAAATGGCAGTGGGAAGCACAATAATTGGTCGTTAATAACAGATACAGGAGTTAATTTATTCTCACCGGGTACTACTCCCATTGAGAACTTACAATTTCTGACTTTCTTTATTAATACAATCAAGGCAGTTCATGACCACGGTGCGTTGCTTAGGGCAAGCATAGGTACTGCCAGCAATGACCACCGATTGGGTGCCAATGAAGCTCCTCCGGCTATTATGTCAGTTTTTATTGGTAGTTTCTTGAGCAAAGTGTTGGATGATTTTGAAAAAGAAAAATCGAACAAATCCAAAGGAGGTGCAGGTGAAAAAACACTGAATATTCCACATATTCCACCAATCTTACAAGATAATACTGACCGTAATAGAACTTCTCCTTTTGCTTTTACAGGAAACAAATTTGAACTACGTGCAGTTGGTTCTTCTGATAACTGCGCTTCATCTATGGTTGTTCTTAATACGATTGTTGGAAATCAATTGAAAGAGTTTTTAAAAGATGTAGCTACTCTTCAAAAGAAAGGAGCATCTAAGGAAAAAGCTATTCAGAGTGTTTTGAGAGGTTATATTGTCAAATCATCTAAAGTAATTTTTGAAGGAAACGGTTATAGTGACGAATGGGCAAAGGAGGCTAAAAAGAGAGGTTTGCAGAATATTAAAACTACGCCACATGCGCTATCTACATATTTGGAACCTAAATCTAAAAAAGTATTTATTGATAATGGAATATTGACCGAAGAAGAGATTGAAGCAAGAACAGATATCCGATATGAGAGCTATTCGCTCAAATTGCAAATTGAGGGTAGGGTACTTGCAGATATGGTTAAAACAAATATTATTCCTCCTGCAATCGAATTTCATTCGCGCGTACTTGCAAATCTTAAATTACAAAAAGATATGGGTGTTAAACCCGAATTGTATGCTGCTACAGAAGAGTTGGCTGGCAAAATTGGCTTTTATATTCAACAAGTGCAGCATTATACAAAATTGATGGTGGACGAGCGCAAAAAAGCAAATTTAATTGATTCACATGCTGAAAAAGCATTGGCTTATTGCGAAAAAGTATTGCCACTGTTTGATGATATTCGTTATCAGGCTGATAAGTTAGAAAGACTTACAGATGATGTAATGTGGCAAATACCAAAATACCGAGAACTATTGTTTATCAAATAACCGATGAGTCCGGATACAATAGTGCTTGGCGGAGGATGTTTTTGGTGTACAGAATCAGTGTTTACACAAATCAGAGGAGTGCATAAAGTTGAATCCGGTTATTCCGGAGGTCATCTCAAAAATCCGACTTACAAAGAGGTGTGTACCGGTATGACCGGTCATGTTGAAGTAATCAAAGTGCATTTTGATTCTTCTGTGGTTTCATTAGCAACACTGTTAAAGATTTTTTTTACTACGCATGACCCGACAACAATCAATCGTCAGGGCAATGATATTGGCACGCAATACAGAAGTGTGATTTTTTTTGAAAATGATTATCAGCAACAAATTGCAGAACAAGTTGTAGCAGAGATGACTCAACAACAGATTTTTGATTCACCCATTGTAACAGAAATTTCGCCTTTGATTAATTTTTTCAGTTCCGAACAATACCATCATAACTATTTTGCTAATAATCCCCATGAGCCTTACTGTGAGGCAGTTATTAGTCCCAAAGTGGCAAAATTCAGAGCGCACTATAAGGACCTGTTAAAAGGGTGATTTTGTTGTTTTCCATTATTTGGAATATCGCATTGAGTTCATGTCAATATGTTGCTATGTCCCTGCCGAAACAATCAAAAAAAGTATAGCTTTGCAAGGCGTTGTTTTGAATTAGCATGGCATACTCTTCTAAGACGATTGAACAAGCAGTAGAATATTTATCAAAGTTTCCCGGAGTGGGTAGCAAAAGCGCTCTGAGAATGGTGTTGTATCTTGCAAAACGTCCTGAACACGAGGTGCTTAGAATGGCAGATGCACTCAAAGCCATAAAAACTAAATTGCAACTATGTACAGAATGTGGCAACCTTTCTGATACGCCCATTTGTTCCATTTGTGCTTCGCCTCTGAGAGATAAGCAATTGTTGTGTGTGGTGGAAGACTTTAAGGATGTCTTAGCAGTTGAAAATACTGCACAGTACAAAGGACTTTATCATGTATTAGGGGGATTGATTTCTCCGATAGAAGGTATTGGTCCGGACGAATTGAATGTTTCAAAACTTTTTGAACGCATTCAGTCTAATCAGGTAGGTGAAGTGGTGTTTGCATTGAGTGCCAATATGGATGGAGATACGACTACCTACTATTTAAGTAAAAAACTCAAGGAGATGGGTGTAAAAGTGAGTGCAATCTCTCGCGGTATCTCCGTTGGTTCTGATTTGGAATTTACTGATGAAATTACACTTGGACGGTCAATAATAAATAGAGTTCCTTACGAAATTTAAAGGTATTGATGCTTGACCTGAGTGTAATCATAGTGAGTTATAATGTGCGCAGATTCCTTGAACAGACAATTCTTTCTGTACAGCGCGCATGCAATGATTTACAAGTAGAAATTATCGTGGTGGATAATGCATCATATGACGATAGTTGTCTTACAATTCGAAATAAATACCCACAGGTTAAACTCATTGAAAATACTGACAATGTCGGTTTTTCAAGAGCAAATAATCAAGGCATTAAGATTAGTCAGGGGAAATATGTGTTATTGCTCAATCCGGATACCGTGCTTGCAGAAGATACACTCAGCCAATGTTTTCACTTTATGGAAAACACTGCCGATTGTGGGGCTTTAGGTGTCAGAATGGTGGATGGTGGCGGGGTATTTTTACCCGAAAGTAAAAGAGGATTACCTACTCCAACAGCTTCTTTCTATAAAATTTTCGGACTGGCGTCTTTATTTCCAAAGTCAGAAAAATTTGGTTCCTACCATCTCAAGTATTTGGATGAGTTTCAGGTTAATCAAGTAGATGTACTCTCCGGTGCATTTATGTTTCTCAGAAAAGAAGCTTTGGATAAGTCTGGCTTGTTGGATGAAACTTTCTTTATGTATGGAGAAGATATTGACTTAAGTTATAGGATAACATTGGCAGGCTATAAGAATTATTATTTCCCTGAAACTACCATTATTCACTATAAGGGAGAAAGTACAAAGAAAAACAGCCTTAACTATGTCAAAGTGTTTTATCAAGCAATGATCATTTTTGCAGAAAAACATTTCGGAGTCAAATCAGGTAAACTCTTTGGGCAATTAATCTATGTTGCGGTCTATTTGCGGGCTTTTGCTGCGCTACTAAAGCGAGTTGTTGTCAAAGGATTGCCGCTCTTTGCTGAGTTTGTTCTTTTATATTTATCCTATTTAAGTATTACCAGATATTGGGAAGAATATAACAAATGGGTAGCCGGTGGTGCATATCCGCAGGAGTATTTTATTTATCACCTTACTTGCTATGTTTTTATCTTAATTTTAGGATTGTTGCTGGGAGGAGCTTATAAAAAATATTTTTCGGGTAATAGTCTTTGGAAGGGTATTTTTATAGGTACATCTTTATTGGTAATTTGTTACGCCTTTTTGCCGGAGACGCTTAGGTATTCGCGTGCTATTTTGCTCTTAGGGGCATTTATTGGGTTGAGCATATTGACTGTCTATCGCTCCGTTCTGAATTTTGTTGTCAATCGTTCGTTTTCATTAGGAAACAATAAGATGAGCGGTATTTTGATTGTGGGAGAACCTGATCAAGTTGTTCAAGTTACGAATATTCTTCAGTCTTATTCTTTGGGCAGAAATGTGTTAGGAGTATATTCACCTTCAAAAGAAGGAGGATTAGATAAGTTAGATAGCTATATCGACTTTTATAAAGTAGAGGAAGTGATTATGAGTAATGCTCATATTTCAAACAAACATATCATTGCATTACTTTCTAAAAAATATTCAAGAAAAATTGACTTTAAAATTTTGCCTGAGCATACTCATTTTATCATTGGAAGTACACATAAGAACAAGTCAGGGAGCTATTATACAGAAGAGATTCAGTTTGCTCTTGGTAATCAGAATGTGCTTCGAAATAAACGCATTTTTGATGTTGTAGTTGCAATAATGTTGATACCTATTTTGCCTTTTACAAAAAGAATTGGACAAGAAAAATGGAAACAGTTATGGTCTGTATTCAAAGGTGAAAAGACATGGGTTGGTTATAATTTAGAAGGAAACTTAGCAACGCTGCCTCAGCTGAAATCCTGTGTTTTTCAACTTAAAGACAGTCTGTTGGATAAAAAATCCGTTTCTCATGAATTTTTGGAGCAATCAAATGTGTTTTATGCTCGGAATTATCATTGGAAACAGGATTTGGATATCATAGGTAAAGTTCTTTTCTTTTAGTTTTATCGCCTTGATAAGCAAGTTGCTCGTTATGTAAAATTGAAAAAAACATCATTTACTTTGTCTCTATATTTATTTTTTGTAATTTAGCAGTCGTTTCCATGTACAACTAAAAATAATATTATGAAAAGATTAATTACACTCATTTTGATTTCTCTCATAAGTGTTGTGGGCATCCACGCTCAACAAGTAACTTTGTTATCAGAGAATTTTTCAACCGCCAGTGACACCTTTCCTCCATCTGGATGGAAGAATGTTCAGTATTATACTTCAAGTGCAATCACTGATTACTGGCACTTTGACAACCCTGGTTCCCGAAGTCCCAGTGGAGGCATCACCGGTAAGTTTGCTGTGTATGATAGTGATAATTATTCTAATAACGGAGCGTTAGAGGATATCGGGCTTGAATCTCCGGTGTTTTCTACTATTGGTTATGATTCTCTCTATATTAGTTTTGATTTTGCAACTGAGCCTTCATTGACTAACAGAACCTCAATATTTATTGATGTTTATGATGGAGAGCTTTGGCAAAATGCTCATACCTATATTGATACTGCAACATCAGGGAAGCGAGATACTTTTAATATTTCATCAATAGGAAGAAATGATTGTTATACCAAGATTAGAATACGTTATTATTGTCAAAGCGGTGGTTGGTTTGCAATTGATAATATTGTTGTTTACTCACCTCAACCTGCTGTGGCAACAAATGTGCAATTGGTATCAATGACAAGACCTGTAATGACCGATTGTGCTGACCTATTCGCACAACTCAATATTAGATTAAAGAATGCAGGTACCTCTCCGGTATCCAATATTCCACTCTATGCAAGTATTTATGATGGTAATTACACTCAAAATTATTCCTACACCCTGACATCTTCTTTGTCTTTGTGTGCTGATACTGTAATTGTCATGCCGGATACCATTAAAGTAAATTATGATTCAACTTTTACATTTACCATTTATTCTGCTTTGGCCGGAGATAATGTAAAATTCGATTCAGACACAATCAAAGTAATTGATTTTAAAAATATTCCATTGCCTTTGTATTATACTGATTTAGACACCTCCATTTGCGGACACTTTGTTATGATTGACTCATTACCAATCTCAATAGAACAGACTGCAAAATGGTACAAAAATATTGCGGATACTATACCTGTTTTTATTGGGTCAAAAATTAATCTCGGTTTGTTGGATAAGGACTCTACACTATTTGTTGAAATTGGATTTAAACAAGATTTCTCTTACCCAAGCAATAGTGCCTCTCCCATGCCAGGGAGTGTAGCATTTGCCCCACCCACCATCTCCGGTAGTTTCCTTGATATAACTGCTAAAACAGATATTATTGTTGATTCGTTAGAAGTAATCGTCAGGAAAGATTGTATGTGGAACTATGAAATATACATTACCAAGGGTTCGTACGTTCCTCAAATCAATAATTTTGGAGCTTGGACAGCTGCTTATAAAGGTAAAGACTCTATTTATACTTCACGGAGAAATAAGATTTATGTAGGTGGAGTTAAAATCAGAAAGGGAGAAACAATAGGTTTTCATATATTTGACGGAGGTGATTCAGCGGTCGGAACCTCTGGTGGTGTAGGTTTGTCTGTGGGAGGAGGAACGCCAATCATGTATAATAACTCTCATATTAAAACATACGCAAGTCATTACGTACAACAGTCTGCCGGTAGTCCTGGTTCTATTGTTCAAACATTAGCAGCTTATGGATATCACACTAATGTATATTACAGAATTGAATGTGATGGTAGTTACAGTAAAAGAATTTATAGAAAACCTGTTGATTTGCCTAATACTAAAATACAATCTGTAGCTCCGTTTGACGGCAAAGCCGGTCTTCACAAGGATACCATTATGACTCGTAAGCCTGTGATTTATGAGTTAGCACCACCTTATGGATATACAAATAGTGATTTTGGCACAAAATGGATTGTAACTTCAATGGATTTTGAAACTGTGAATGGTACTCCTGTTCCTGTCTCTCATTATACAACAATCAACAATCCGCCTTCTCCCGGTAATAATCTCAGATTGATTTATACGCCTGCAGAAAGTTGGTCAGATTCATTGCTTAACTTGAGAGCTGTGATTCAAAATATTGATGTTTATCCTTATTGTGATACAATAATAAACAGACAGATTTTAGTAACACCCAGACCCGTCATTGATTTTTCGGTAAATTTGGCTTGTCAAAACAACCAGACTCAATTTAATAATTCTTCCACTATTTCATCAGGTAATATGAATTTTAATTGGGACTTTGGCAATGGAGAAAGCTCAATTTTGACCAGTCCCTTTGTGGTTTATAAAACGAATGGTAGTTTTAATGTGAAGTTAACAATTACAACCAAATACAACCTCAAGGTAGATACTACAATTACCATCAATATTAAAGAATCTCCGACTGTACAGTTTACAACTGACAACAATGTTTGTGCAGGACAGAACATTGCTACTAAAAATACTTCTTCTTATAGTGCGGGTTCATTTACCTATTTATGGAAATATGGTGATGGTAGAACAAACAGCACTAAAGAGCCGACAATTCAATATACTAAAGGTGGCGTGTATCCTTTGAGGTTAATTGTGTATGGTGATAATGGTTGTACGGATTCTTTGACCCAACCTGTTAATATTTATTATCATCCAAAAGCAGATTTTGAAGAAACATCAGGTACTTTGTGCCAAGGAACCTTTATTAATTTTGACAATAAAACCGTATTAGACTCAGGTAGCTATTTTTCAAATTGGAAATTTGGTAATGCCGGTACTTCAACTACCAAAAGCCCGCAATTCCAATTTGCAAATGGAGGAACATACAATATTCAACTGTTGGTTTATACTTCTTTTGGATGTAAAGACTCATTTAACAAAAACATCACTATCTATGAAGCAGCAACAGCTGACTTTACTATACAAGGAGAATGTACCGAAAAGCCTATTAAGTTGATTAACAACTCAGTCGTTCCTAATGGTGCAAGTGCAACCTATGAATGGGATTTGAATTTTGAAGGACAATCTACTGATCAAGATGCATCCAAAGTTTTTACAACTGCCGGAATGAAAACATTTATGTTGACAGTAACTACAGATAAAGGGTGTATCAGTTCTGTTTCAAAAAGCAAGATGGTTGGACAAACAGCTAAAGCAGACTTTACTTCAGCAGCAAAAGGCTGTGCTGGTGCTATGGTTACTTTCAACAATAATACTGCCATTGTGCCCGGTACACTTGCGTATAAGTGGAACTTTGGTGATGGAGATACTTCTATTACCAAAAATGCAAATCACACCTATTCTAATACAACCGGACAACAATTTAATGTTAGTATGATTACCAAAGTGAATGGAAATTGCCCCGATACCATGACTAAGCAGATTTATATTGGAGAACAAGCAATTTGTAATTTTACTATAAATGATGATTACCTGCCAGGTCATAGAACTTACAAGTTTGTACCTGTTCGTAATGATTATGTTACATATACTTGGAATTTTGGTGATGGACAAACATCTACAGAGGTAACACCGGTTCACCAATATACTTCAGATGGTAATTATATGGTTGAATTACATGCAGTAAATGCGGATGATTGCGAATGTGTATTGACTCAAAATAAGACGGTTGTTAATTCCGGTGTGAACCAGCTGGGCTTTGATGCTCTCATTAAATCATATCCTAATCCCGCCTCTACCAAACTTTATATAGAGTATAAAGTCACGGTTGGAATTAATGCAATGTATATTGTGGATTATACCGGCAAACGAGTACAACAAGTAATATTAGAGGGTAATCATATCAATGGAGACCTGTCAATTGATGTATCAAATTTTGCAAATGGCATCTACTTTATCAAAGCTGAAACTGAGAATGGAAATATTATCTCAAGGTTCGTAATCAGTAAGTAAAAAAGCATTTTTTTACTTTATATAGAAAAAAGGGAGCAGTTCATTGCTCCCTTTTTTATGCTCAAAGGTTTATCTGTTCATACTTTACGATGTGCGCATGATAATTTGGATTTAATAGATAAATGTTTTTACTATGTGTAGAATAAAAAATTGATATTATGAAAAGACATTACTCAAAAAAGCAGATTTTCACTTTGCACCCATTGAAAATAGGATTGTTCATGTTGTTATTGAACGTTAGTTTGACAGTGAGTGCACAAGAAGAAGTGCAAAACAAGGCAGTAGCAACTTGTAGCAATCCTTGGCAGTGGAATCAAATCAACGACATGCTAAAAGGTCCTTCATGTGGAGGGCAAACAGCTTTTGTTTGGACATCAGGTCCTCCAGACCCATTAAACGATTGGATGATGTGGGAGTGGAGTGAAGAGATGTCGTTAGATAGTCTATATATCTGGCATGCACAGACTACGGGCAGGTTCTTAACAGGAGGCACTATACAAGGCTGGGACGGTTCAGCATGGTATGATTTCTACACTTTCTCTAATCTGAGTCAGTCAAATTGCGAGAATGGAGTCAAATTTCCTTCTCCTTTGATTACAAAGAAAATGAGAATTTATAAACTAAAAACAGGAACAGGGCAGAATTCAAACCCAAACTTCAGGGAGATTGAAATATGGACTTTCCCAGGTAGTATGGAGTTCACGCTGTCCGGTGATTTTAATGGAGGTAATTATTTTATTTGTGAAGGAGAAAAAGTGCCGCTCAAAGTTAAATTGTCTGCATCTTCAAACAAGAGCTTTAAATTTCCAAATCCCCGCCTAGGGTTTCAATTGAATAATGGGAAGATATTTTACAAATCAATCCCTGAAATTGAACCTAATGTAACAGAGGACTTTGCTTTTTCTGATTTAGTTGATTTGACAAATGCTCCAAAGCAATCAATACTCAAGGTGTTTGTGTCGAACTCATACCTAGATAGCAGTCAGCTTGATGATACTTTGACTTTCCTGCTCACAGTTACAAGAGGAAGCTCTGGTGCCAATTTTATTCCGGAAGTCTCTACCTTTAGGGGAACTCCAAAATTAGGGTATGAATATGAACCTGATATAATTACAACCGGACAAAGTTATCGTTATACTATTACACCTCCTACGGGTCTTTTAAATACATCCTATGGAATTACATGGACATCTTCGTTTAAAGCAACCATAGATGGAGAAGTTTTCCCTGCTTCAAATCTGATATATCAACCGCCTCAAGGAAGCCAAGATGCGTATGTGATTATCAAAATAAATAATCATGATAATGAAGTGGATAAAGTAGTAAAATTAGAGTATGTTGTCAAGGATTTGGTGGGAAATCAATGTGATACTACCACAATGAGATATGCAATTGTGTATTCAAGTCCTCAAGTCTCTTTTGAGTCGGAGATTGCATGTAGCTCAGATGAAATACAATTCTTTAATAATTCTTACATAGTACATGGCGAGGTTGATTATAGTTGGGATTTTGGAGATGGAACAACATCGGATCAATTTTATCCCTCACATCAATTCCTAAACTCAGGACAATATACAGTTGTACTCATTGGTACTTCTAATAATGGCTTTGCAGATACATTTTCCAAGGTTATAACATTGTTGCATAGCCCAACACCTGACTTTACTTTTACTAACTCATGTGGTAGTATCCCTTTCCAATTAAGCGGAACAGCAGATGTTCCCGTAAGTTACAGTTGGAACTTTGGTAATGGAGATACTGCAAGTGGTCAAAACATGATGTATGCATATCAACAACCCGGTTTGTATGATATTACATTAACAGTAATGACACCGGATGGATGTGAAAGTGCAATCACCAAATCCGCCTATTCATATCCTGCGCCAATCGCTGATTTTGAATTGCCAATCAATATTTGTGCAGGTCAAAGTTTAAACATTGTAAATACTACTTCAATCCCATTTTCAAACTGGGGTAGTGAATGGCATATTGGCAATCAAGGGGTGAGGTCATTTGATAAGAATCCTGACATTATTTTTGATGAGTTTGGAACTCAAACAGTGCGTTTGAAAGTTACTAGTCAATTTGGTTGTGTTGATTCTATATCCAAGTCAATCAATGTACAAGCTGCACCAATAATCAATATTACAAGTACTGATGTTTGTAGCAAAGGTCCCGTTATCTTTAATAGTAATATCAATGTGCCAAACAATGTCGTAGCTTCCTATATTTGGAAAATTGATGGTGTGCTTTATGCAGATGCTCAACCAACGGTTGATTTTGGAAGTGTTTCAGGTACGAAAGCTGTGAATGTGGATATTAAATATGATAATGGATGCATGAATAATGCTGCTACACAAATTATAACCGGATACAGACCCAATGTTGACTTTTCTATCGCAGATGTAAATTGTGCAAACACACCAATAAGCTTGTCAAATAATACAACTATTGAGTATGGGAATGCCCATTATCAATGGATTATGGGGGATGGTATGGAATATAATGAACAAATTACGCCAAATCATACATATACAAATAATACTCCTACTGATTATACTATTACTTTGATTGCAACTTCTGAGGGAGGTGCTTGTCCTGACAGTATTTCTAAAAATATCCGAGTTGGTATTATACCGGTGTGCGATTTTTCTATTCATTCAAATTGGGATAAGGGACAGGGATGGTTCTCTTTGACTCCAACATCCATCACTGAAGGTGAATATAAGTGGTATTTTGGAGATGGTTCTGTGTCAACGGAACAGTATCCAACACATCAAAATGCACAAGATGGTAATTATGCCATTAAATTGATTGTTACAACTCCCGAAGGGTGTAACTGTACTAAGACTATGCAGTATTATGCAAATTCTTTAGGATTGTCGCAAATCAATGCAGATGCGGATGTTGTTTCATATCCAAATCCAAGTACAGGGGTTGTATATATTGAAAACCTCAGCAATTCTCCAATTTTAAATATTGTTGTTACAAATACCCTGGGTGCAACAGTATATAACAATGCAGTTTCTACTCTTAACAAGAATCTTACATTGGATTTAAGCTATATGGCAAATGGCATGTATTTGATAACAATGTCAACTGAAAATGGGAATACATATACACATAAAGTGATGATTGCTAAGTAAATTTCATCTTTTTATAGAAATCAGAGAAGCCTCATACGAATGGGGCTTTTTTTGTTTAAATTGTAGTACCTTTGTAATCGTGTTGAGAAAGCTATTTGCAATTTTGCTTATTTTCCTAACCATTGGTAGTGCCCAAGGAGTTACTCTTTTTGTGCACTATTGTAATGGCGAGGCTTCAGCGATCTCTTTATTTAACACAGATAAAGACCCTTGTGCTACCAAAGAGGAAGATAAATGCTGTGAAAAACAGATTGAAGTGGAAGACTGCTGTATTAACAAACATTCTAAAACTGATGCACATCAGGTTTGTAAGATAGCTCACGAAGATTGTTGCAATACTCAGATAATTCAAAAGAATGGAAAAGAAATCTTGTCTTATAGACCTGCTATTAAATTACAGCCTATAAGTATTGGGTTAATCTCAATCTTGTCTTTTGACTTTTTACACACGCTTACCAGCAATAATTTACTTGGTGATATTAATACACATGCCCCGCCAATTATCAAAAGTGGTTGGGATATCTGCGTGCTGATTAGTACTTTTATTATTTGATTATTAATTTCTGATTCACTTGCTTAGTTCATAAGCAAAAGGAAGTACAAGATTTTACATTTTTCTCTTGTTCAGTCTGAATCTGGCAAAAATGAATTTCAATTTTTTAATTAATTAATAATCAAATGAAAACACAATTTAATCATATCATATGGTTGCTAGCAGGAGTACTATTACTGACGTTCTCAACTTCTGCAATGACAAACCCTCAAAAAAAGAAAATGCAAACCGAGTCATTTCAAGTGAACGGATGTTGCGGAGATTGCAAAGAAAGAATCGAAGATGCACTTGATATTAAAGGGATTCGTTATGCACATTGGAACAAAGAAACGCATATATTGACGGTTACTTTTAATGTCAATATAATAACGCTTGACGAAATTCACAATAAAATAGCTGCAGTTGGTCATGACACTGACTTAGTTAAAGCATCAGATTCTGCTTATAATGCTCTTCCGGATTGTTGTCAATATCGAGGAGGTAAGAAATGTCATCATTAAAAGGAATCTGTTTTTTATTGACCACCTTCTTTTTTGGCTATGTAAATGGGCAAGAACTTAAGGGTGTTGTGAGAAGCAAATCGGAACCATTGGAAGGAGCGTATGTGTATTGGAAGAATTTTGTACTTCAAAATACAAAGTCAGATTCAATGGGGATGTTCACAATTCCCAAGATTCAAGAAGATGATACATTGTTTGTATCAATGGTAGGGTTTGAGCCTGTTGCGATTGTTATAGCAAAAGATCAAACCTTTGTAGATGTGGTTTTGGAGTCTTCGACAGTGCTCGGAAGTGTTAATATTGGTGAGACACGAGCTGCTAAAACATTGGATAAAAGAAATATCAGACAAATCACACGGTTTTCGGACAGGGAATTTACCAAAGCAGCATGTTGTAATCTTTCAGAGAGTTTTGAAACAATTTCTGCTGTAGATGTTACCACTTCAGATGCAGTTACAGGAATGCGTCAAATCCAAATGATGGGTTTTTCGGGGATTTATATTCAAACGCAAATAGACAACATGCCTTTTGCCAGTGGATTAATTGCATCAAGCGGACTAACCTATATACCCGGAATCTTTGTTAAGAGTATGCAATTAGCTAAAGGTGTTGGTTCAGTTACCAATGGCTATGATGGTATGACCGGCTCGCTGAATATTGAATTGAGAAAGCCTACACATAAGGAAAGAGTCATCGTGAACGGATATTTTAATCCAATGAATCTAAGACCGGAAGGCAATATTGTTTATTCTCAACAGGTTTCAAATAATTGGGCAACAACATTGCTGTTACATGGCTCTGGAACTTATGCCAAAGCAGATATGAACAAGGACGGATTTCAAGATTTCCCTTTACAAAAGAACCTTAATTTCAGTAATAATTGGATGTATATGAAACAAGGCTGGGAAGGAAATATTGGGGTAAGATACATTAACTATGCTCAGAAGTTAGGAGTGAATGACCTTGCAAGAACATCCAATATTGACTGGACAAGTTCATCAAAAAATGAACGTTTTGAAATGGAAGCTATGTTGGGACATATTTTTGAGAAAAAGCATCAACATAAAGATGAACATGCTTCGCAACATGTCGATAACTCTATGGGGTTCAGAGTCAATGCACATTATCATACAATTGAAAATAAGTTTGGAGCAAGAACCTACACTGCGGATGAAAGAACCATGAATCTTAAATGGGTATATCAAGGACTTGCCGGAAGTTCTTTTCATCAATTCATGGTAGGTGCATCTTTCTATGGAAATCAAACCAAAGAGGGGTTTAATGATAATATTTGGAATCTCAAAATGGGGAGAAAAGAATTAGTGCCGGGTGTGTTTTTTGAGTGGACAGAATCTAGTATTAAAAACCTTACCTTAGTTGGTGGCGTGCGCTATGATTATCACAATTTCTTTGGATCTATATTCACTCCAAGATTACATGGTAAATGGAGTATAGATAAAAAGAACGAAATTAGATTTGGAGCAGGCAGAGGACAAAGAACTGCAAATCCTTTTGCAGATTATCAGGGCATATTTAGTTCCGGACGAAGTGTAATATTGCCTGTCAATATCAATAACGGTTATTATGGTTTGCAGCAGGAAGTGTCTTGGAATTCAGGTGTTTCATACTCGCGCTCATTCAAGATGTTTTATAGACCTGCAACTATTGTTGCCGATTATTATTATACTTGGTTTGATGAGCAACTCCAAGTTGACAGAGAGACCGATGCTTCAGAGCTTAGGTTTTATAATATTGCTGCTTTCGGTCTGAAATCATTCTCCCATTCTGCAAGTATAGAGCTGGATTTTTCACCTGCCAAACGTACTGATATAAGGCTGGCATATCGTTTCATTGATTCACGAAGCGGATTTGTAGATTGTGTAACAAGGTTGAATCCTTTGATTTCGCCTCACCGAGCATTTGTGAATTTTGCGTATGAAACACGCAAAGGATGGAGTTATGATGCGACTGTGAATTGGCAAAGTCCGAAAAGGCTGCCTCAAGGTGCGAATCTCCCTAATGAACTGAGCAATTCTCCCACTTATAGCCCTGCTTATACCAGTGTAATGGCACAAATAACTAAGAAGTTCAGCAAGCAATTTGAAGCATATATTGGCGGAGAGAATTTGTTGAATATTGTTCAAAAAGATTTGATACGTCTTGCATCTGATCCCAACAGTCCATATTTTGACCCAACTTTAGTTTGGGGACCATCATTAGGAGCAACTTTCTATGTAGGATTTAGGTATTATGTTTGGTAGCCTTGCTGTCATTGTTTGGCAAACCAAGTTTTGTTTCTGTTTAGACAAGTGGAGTTATTTTGTACACTCATCAAATTTTAGTGTGTAAATACAGTCGAGTGCCCGTGAGTTTTCTGAGTACTTTTGTTCACTCAGAATAAATGGGCAATCTATTTCAACAATATTTTAAAGGAGATCGTTTTGTTTGGCTTGCTGTAATTGTCTTGTCTTTGACAGGGTTAATGGCTGTTTATTCTTCTACCGGCACCCTTGCTTTTGCAAAACAAGGAGGAAAGACTGAATACTATTTGTTTAAACATGGGGGTTTCCTTGTAGTTGGATTTGTTCTCATGTACTTTTTTCATCGGATTGACTTTCGGTATTTTTCACGTGTTGCGCAATGGTTAATTTGGTTGGCAATTATACTGTTGATTGTTACAATTTTTGCAGGGAATGATATCAACGAAGCGAAAAGAACATTGACAATTCCCGGATTAGGGATAAGTTTCCAAACATCTGATTTGGCTCGTTTAGCTTTGGTAATGTACATCGCACGTTATTTGTCAAAAAATCAGGAAAAATTAGATGAATGGAAACCCTTTTTCTGGTTAGTGGGAGTTATTGCTGCTACTTGTTTTTTAATCATGCCTGAAAACCTCTCTACTTCATTGGTGTTGTTTACAACAAGTCTAGTGTTGTTATTCATTGGTAATGTGAGATTAAAACATTTGTTGGTATTGGTGTCTTCTTTTTTGGTTCTCTTATCTATCGGAGCTATTTTCTTGTTGAATGCGCCCGATAGCATGTTGCCAGGGCGTGCTAAGACATGGAAAACCCGGTTGGAAAACTTCGCAGGTGGTGATGAGAAGGATGCTTATCAAACAGTTCAGGCAAAAATAGCAGTTGCTAACGGAGGCATTACAGGCAAAGGACCTGGCGGCAGTATTCAAAAAAACACGTTGCCTCATCCTTATTCAGATTTTATATATGCAATTATTTTAGAAGAATATGGGCTGCTGGGAGGAGCCATTATTGCCAGTCTTTATCTCTTGATATTTATTCGCTCTATAAGGATGGTTGTACGATCACCACGGGCGTTTGGTGCATTGTTGGCAGTCGGATTGAGTTTTACTTTGGTTTTTCAATCACTGATTCACATGGCAGTTGCTGTGGCACTGCTACCTGTAACAGGGTTGACTTTGCCTTTAGTGAGCATGGGAGGTACTTCACTCATCTTTACAAGCTTTGCTTTTGGCATTATATTAAGTGTGAGTCGAACTACGGAAGGTGATGACGAAACTGAAGAGAGCAGCGATTCACAACAAACCAATACGGTTTTACCGTCTTAAGCGGGGATTACCACAATGTGAAAACTCTCCATTATTGGATTTGCCAATAATTCTTTACATGCCTTTTCTGCTGATTTATAGGCTTCGTCTTTGTCGGATGCATTGATTTCAAAGGTGATAAATTTACCTACTCTCACATTGTTGATTTGAGTAAAACCAATGTTTTTTAATCCTGATGTAACTGCTTTGCCCTGTGGATCTAAAAGCTCTTTGTGGGGCATTATTTCTATATTGACGATAAATGAAGCCATGATTCTTTTATTTGGCTGCAAACTTAAATAAAACAGAACAAATCAGATAGTAAAAATATATTGGAGCAAAGGCAGCAAATCCTAATATGATAATTCCAACGATACAAGGGATTACAAAGACAAAAAGTTTGATGTAGAATTGCTTGTCTAATTTTTTGAATTTCAAAGCCAACATTGGCAATTCTGCAACCAGCATAAAAGCACTAAAGATGCTTAAGAAATAGAAAACATTTGGAGCGGAAACAACATCTGCAAAAAGAGGATATTGATTTGTCAAAAACACTAATCCAACCCAAAAGAATGTGTTCATTGGAGTAGGAACTCCGATAAAGGTATCGTGTTGTCGTTCATCAATATTAAATTTTGCAAGCCTCAATGCGGAAAAAAGTGGAATTAATGCTGCAGCAGCAAACATGAGCCAAGAGTCGCTTGCTCCAACATAGTAAGCAAGAAAACCGGGCACAACTCCGAATGTAACCATGTCGGCTAAAGAGTCTAATTGCTTACCAAGTTCTCCGGATACCTTTAATGCCCTTGCAACAAATCCATCAAAGAAGTCTAAAACTCCTGCAAGCATCACAAGCCAACAAGCCCAGATTACGGAATATCCTTTTAAAATGAAGAAAATAGCAATAAATCCGCATGCTAAGTTACCAAGCGTAAATAGATTTGGAATGTGTTTCTTTATTTCTTGAATCATTAGTTAAAAATAAATGCAACTCTAAATGCTCCAAATATACTACTCCATCTTTGATTAGGTCCGTAAATTTTTCTGCCTTTTTCCCTCCATGTAGTTGTTTTTTCGGATTGACCTATATAGCCACCTTCTGCTCCTATTAATATACCTTGAAACAAAAAGACAGATGCGCCCAATGTTGGTGTAAAACAAAATGCTGAACTTCTGTATTTGCTAGATTCTGTAACTACAAAACCTCCAAGTGTTGGTTTCGTGTTGTTTGGATATTCAAAAGTTAAATGTTTTTGGCTATATCCGAGTTTGAGCCCTAGGTCTAACCATAAAAGCCGTTTTTTAAAGAAACTTCGATATATTTTGAAGCTGAGGTTTGTGTTGAACCCGCCAAAACGAACACTTGAGCCTGTGTCAACGTCTCTTTGTTGTACTTGATCTTGTCCAATGTCAACACCCCAACTGGAGCCTTTGTTCTTTCTAAAACGAATTTTTTCAAAATAAATGGAATTAGTAATGATGGGTGTTGTAAAGTCCTTGAATAGTGGATTTGCACCTAATGCTGTGTTTAACTTATTGAGAGAAATACTTGAAATCAATGGTAAGAAGGAATAAGAACGATTGAACCCAAAGGAAGTGTAATATGCATTGTTACTTCTCGGTATTTTTCGAGTGTACACAGGTCCCGAGTCTGTATATGAAACCGGTAACTGAGACTTATTGTCTATGATTACATAATTGTATTTTGCAGGTGCGAAGTCAGTAGAATCAGTGGTTTTGATATCGCTGTTATAATCATAAGCATAAATCTTGTTTTTGGGCGTAATGTCTATCAGGTCATTAATTCTGTCTGAAAGCCTGTCGCGGTAATAAATACCATCTGTGTAAATAATAGCAATTGTCATTACCTTGCCTTTCATTTCTCCATTATTGAGTTCACTGATTCGTGTAGCAATAGGTCGAAAATTATACCAATCGCACTCATTCTCATCTGCATTTTGACCAATATGACATCTGCCAAACTGACCATAGAACTTGTCGTTGGGGTATTTTGCTAATAATTTTTTAAACTCTTGCAACATGTACTGCTCCCTGTAAATGTATTTCTGAATCATTTTTGAGTTGTCATAATGATTCCACACAATGTTGTCTTCTAAACATTGGATAATCTTTGCAAATTCAGTGTAATTACTATCAAGAAATATTTGATAGTCAGCTTTGTGCTGATGAAAATTGACAATGACTGAATCTATACTCTTGTAATATGAATAGTATTCTTTCTTGACAGAGTTCTGGTTGTCAGAAGAGAGTGTAGATAAGTATGCAGACAATGCTTTGATGGATTCTATGTTTACAATGATGTTATCAGGAGGTAGGGATTTGTTGGGAATGAGATAGTTAAGGTAATGGATACATACAGAATAATCACGAGTTACATCAATTCCTGTAATGATTATCTTTTGACTGTCCGGCAACGTTTTATTATAAAAGTAAAGTTGGTTGAAATAGTCGTAATGTGCTATATAAGACGACTTTTTGATAACGTCAAAAATGGCTGTATCGCCAGTCTGTACATAGGTGTTTAGAATCGTACCCCAAGTATAACCTAACTCTAAGATAAGGTGATTTACACCAAAATGCTTGTTGAGGTATTTAGTAAAGACTATCGAAATGTTGTTGTTGCTTTCTATATAGCGGTGATCCTCTCCTGTGAAGAATACGCGTTTATCTTTAAAACTGCTGTCAAAAAACTCAAATCCTTGTGCAATTTTATGAAGGTCATACGATATTTCATGTCCTTCTTCTGCGTATTGTCCATGTATATTTGGAGCAACAAAAGTGAATGTTGCGCTTAGTAACAGACGCAAAATGTTTGATTTAATCATGCGATTTAGTTCTTAACCCTACGGTTATTTTTTTGTTTTTATTTCAACATCAATGATGTCTTTGGTGTCTGCTTGAATAGGTTCTGAATCAACTGTTGCGCTGTCGATTGTTTCTTCGTCTTCAATCTGGTCTAATAACTCATCTTCGGATTCTTGAATGATTTTTTCATTATTCTGAATCTTTTCAACTTCTGTGTTGTCATTTGAATTTCCACTACATGCTGCCAATATGAGACTTGAAGAAAGTAAGATTAAAAAAGTCTTTTTCATTGTAAATTTGTTTGAAGTGCAAATGTAATCTTTAGTTTTACTTGTTAAATGCATTTGTGAAAAGCCTGCATGAAACTCCGCTTGTAAAGAAATTATAGCCGCTTATTGTTAAATTTTACCGATGGTTTTTATTTGCTTTGATGGGTCGTGGTTTTTTGGCTATCTTTGAAATGATGAAAACTGATATGGATATTTTAGTCAATCATAAATTAGCTCATGCACTTCTTGGTTCGCATGCTGTCTTCAATTACCTGACTGCAATCCAAAATCAGATTACTTTTGATCAAAAACGCGATGCCCTTAATAGCTTGTCAGCCTTTGCAAAATTTCAACGCAAGTTGATTTCTTTACCGGATTCGGAACAATGGTCTGTAAAAGAGGAGGTATTATTAATCAATGAATATTTTGCAATTGAAAAACTGCGTTTTGGCACTCAAATAGATTTTGCGTTAATCAACCAAGTGACTTCAAGACAAATGCCTAGTTTGGTTTGTGTTCCTTTTGTAGAACTGCTATTAGCAGCTGCAATGAAGTCTGATTCTAAACCCGTATTCTTTGAAATCACTTTTGTAGAAGAAGGAAGCGTGTTGCGTTGTTACATATCGGTAAACAAGGTGCTCAAACCAATTGATAAACAAGAGAGAAATACAGAACAAAAAAAGCGATTCGAACTTATTAAGGAAAAATTGTTGATGACAAACACCGCATTAAATGAAATAATAAATCGCAAACAAACACAATATACACTCATATTTACACACTAAACACCTACACTTATGCTAAGAACAATTATTATTGATGATGAACAAAATGTACGCGAAGTGCTCAATAAATTACTAATGGATTATTGTCCTGTGGTGAAAATAGAAGCACTGATAGGAGGCATTGAAGAAGGGACAAAGGCAATTAAGGAACTGAAGCCGGACTTGGTTTTTTTGGATATTGAATTTCCTGAGAAGTCAGGTTTTGAGTTAATAGAAGAATTAGGACATGAGGATTTTGATGTTATTTTTATCTCAGGGCACGAAGAATATGCGCTGAAAGCTTTTAAAACCGAAGCGGTTGACTATCTCTTAAAGCCTTTTAACGTGGAAGACCTTGAAACGGCTGTAAATAAAGTAATCGAAAAGCGTAGAAAAGCAGAAACAGTGCGCTATGCTGATGTGTTTATGCAGAAATGGACAGGGTCTCAGGAGCAATTGATTGCATTGACAAGTTCAGACGGGTTATTATTTGTTAAGGTAAAAGAAGTCATTTATTGTAAGGGTGATGGAGCTTACACCTATTTTTACTTGAAAGATCGCGACAGAATAACAGTTGCAAAGAATCTAAAGGAATTTGAGAATCTGTTAAAAGGCATGGGATTTTATCGAGTACACAAATCATATCTGATCAATCTCAATGAAATGAAGAAATATTTGCGCGGAGAAGGAGGTTATGTGGTTATGAGTAACGGTGACAATGTTGAAGTGTCTAAAAGAAAGAAAGAGGGTTTTCTGTCAAATCTTGCTAAAGTCTAAAGCGGTCAGGATATGAAGAGATTTATACTCATTGTAAATTTTCTTTGTTTGATCTTGTCGGTGAGTGCTCAACTCCCTACCATCAAATATCCTGATATAAAATTTCGCAATTACTCTATGGAGCACGGTTTGTCCATGTCTTCTGTATTGCAAATTACACAAACTAAGAATGGCTATTTATGGGTTGCTACCCCGGACAAACTCAATCAATTTGATGGATATGAATTTAAAGCTATAAGACATGTTTTTGGGAATACAAATACTCCTTCGGATAATTATATCACTGCTTTATATCCATTGCCTGACGGTAGTTTGTTGATTGGGACCAATAGCGGGTATGTAGATCGGTATTTCAATGAAACTAAGACTTTTGAACATTATAAGATTTGGAATACACCTGAAGAGGGTGTTGAAATCAGAGGGTTCTGTAGGCAAGATTCCCAAACAGTGTTTGCGTTTACAATGGGTGGTGGGATTATTAGTATTCATGTTCTTTCCGGTGAAATTAGCCGGATTAATTCAGATAATTCCTCTTTGGAATCTGACTTTGTACAAGCCATGTGTAAAGTGTCAGATGGGGTTTATGCTGTAGGAACTGACAAGGGTGTTTTTTTCTTAGAGTTGTCGAGCAACAATTTTACAAAAAAGGTTAGTTTACAAGGTCATTCAATCAGCAGTTTGGCTGTATATAAGGGGAAGCTCTATGCCGGAACAGCAGGAACCGGGTTGTTTGCAATTGATTTGCGCAGCTATCATGAGCAAGCTGTTCCTTTAGGCAATGAGGTTGAAGATGAATTCTCTAATATCAATGTTTTGCTGGCTGATTCAAAGGGTAATTTGTGGATAGGAACAACCTTTGATGGATTGGTCATTATTAACAGTGATGGCAGTCAGTATGTGATTCAAAGGGTCTTTACTGATAATTTTTCTTTGATAAATAATACCATCTATGGGATTTATGAAGACATGGGAGGCAATATTTGGTTGGGTACAATCAGCGGTATTTCAGCTTACATGCCTCTCAATCAGCAGTTCAAGTTTTATCGACCTAACCCTGAAAAACCTGGTACACTGAGTAAACAAATCTATCCAATTTACGAAGATAGACAACACCAAATATGGTTAGGAACACTTGAAGGGGGGGTGAATCGATTTGACCCTCAAACAGAAAAATTCACCGTTTTTAATAGAAGCAATACAAGTGGACTCACTTCCAATAGTATTAGAGCGATTTTCCAAGATTCAAGAATGAGGTATTGGATAGGGACAGGCGAAAAAGGACTGTTTGAGTTCTTTCCACAAGAAAAACGTTTTGTGCCTGCAACAGATGACAAAGGGGGACTGCTCAGCCATAGTCCGATTCGGTGTATTTATGAAGATAAACACGGATTGCTGTGGATTGGGACAACAGAAGGACTGGTGGGGTGGAATCCGCTCACCAAAGAAACCTACAAGGATTTTGAGTCATCTACGAGAGACTATCCTCCGCAGGTTGTTTATGATATCAAACCGGGTCGTGCAACGAATTTGGTATGGATTGCTTCTTTTGGACAGGGGCTGTTTGAATTTGATATTGAAAACAAAGTATTTGTCAGCGTGTATTCAACCGGCAAAAAAGGGTTTTCAAATATGAATAACAATGTGATGTCAATTAAAAAAATGGGTGCTGACACCTTGCTTTTAGGAACTTTTGGAGGCGGTATCAATATTTTTGATTTAAAAAGGAATGTTGTTACTTCCTTTTCTGAGGTGGATGGATTGCCAAATGATGCAGTGTATGGATTGTTGGTAGATAAAAATGGAAATTGGTGGGTGAGTTCCAATAAAGGTATCGCAAAAATTAATCCTGTCAAAAGAACAGTACAGAGTTTCAATAGACCTGAGCAAGTTCAAAGCCTTGAATTTAATGAAGCTTCATTTTTAGCCTCATCACAAGGACTGTTTTTATTTGGAGGAATAGAGGGTCTCAATGTTTTTGACCCTATGCAAATCAAACCCAATCCGTTAGCGCCTTTCATTAGTATTACTCAAATGAAGATTTTTGACAAAGTACTTAATACGTTGGGGGCTGAAGAAACCCAATTAGCGTATAATAAAAACTATGTTGGATTTGACTATGTTGGAATTGAGTTGTTAGATCCTGATAAGGTGCAATATAGGTACATGTTAGAAGGAGTTGATGAAAATTGGATTGATGCAGGCACCCGCAGGTTTGTTCAATATTCCGCTTTGCGTCCGGGTAAATATGTTTTTAAAGTCCGTGCAGTGAGTCAAGATGGAATATGGTCGCAACAGATTGCTTCTAAGTCTTTTGAAATACTACCCCCATTTTGGCTTACATGGTGGTTTATTACGCTGATTGCAATTGTATTGATTTTAGCATTGTATGGAAGCTATGTGGTGAGGGTGAATAAGTTGAAAAGCGAATTTCAAACAAAAGTTACAGAAGTTGAATTGAAAGCATTGCGCTCACAAATGAACCCGCATTTTATCTTTAACTCTATCAATAGTATTCAGTATTATATCCTCAACAAGAACCCTAAAGTTGCTTATTCATACCTTACAAAATTTTCAACTTTGATGCGAAAGATTTTGCAAAATTCCAGAGTGAATTATATCTCGCTTGAAGAAGAGTTGGAGTCATTGCAATTGTACATTGACCTTGAGAATATTCGTATTGAAGGAGAGTTGTTGTATAAAGTGGAGATAGATGAAAATGTAAGCCCCAAAACACTTTTAATTCCTTCTATGGTGCTTCAGCCTTTTGTAGAAAACTCAATAGTTCATGGGCTATTAAACAAAGAAGGAGAGAAAAGAATCACACTGAGGGTCAGAAAAGAAGTCTCACATATTTACTGTGAGATTGAGGATAACGGAATTGGAAGAGAAAAAGCAAAGGAATTGAATGCCGGAAGAACTAATAAACATGAATCAACCGCCATGAAAGCAACAATCGAGAGGTTGGAATTGCTCAATATGGGAACTAATAAAAAACTCACAATCAATATTATTGACCTGGTTGACGAAAAGAATGACCCTAAGGGTGTATTAGTTCAAGTATTTATTCCGTTTAAAAAAGGATAAACTCACGACATGCGCATACTAATATTGGATGATGAAAAAAAGAGTAGAGAGGTGCTAAAAGCACTCATTGAACTCTATTGTGAAGGAGTGGAACAGATTGAAACTTGCCAAGATATTTCAAGCGCAAAACTATTAATCGCTGAATTCAAGCCGGATCTTGCTTTTATGGATATCAGCCTTCGTGAAGGGGATTCATATCAATTGTTGAACGAGATGGGTGAATTTGATTTTGAGATAATCTTTATTACTGCCTTTGATGAAAACTCTGTCAGGGTCTTAAACTATTGTCATATTCCAACCTTAATGAAGCCCATTGATATTGAACAATTGGAAAAAGAAATGAGCAAAGTGCAAGACCTTTTACATAGCGGTTATTCTATGAGACACTATCAATTAGCAAGGCATTTGTTTAAAAAACCGGTTCAAATCTTGCCCATTTTTACTCAAAACCGCTGGGAACTTATTCAAGTGCCGGAAATTGAAGCAATGGAGTCGGAACCTGGTAAAACAATTTTGAAGATGAAAAATGCACCGGATATTCATACACCTGTTGTGCTTTCGGTGATAGAGAAGATAATAGAATGATATGGGTTAAAGCAGTGAATCATTGGGTTAAAACTTTTTCATTTATTTAATCCTTTTCAGGTGCATCTCGTCCATTTTTTGGCAAGAAAATTGACTCAGAGGACAACTAAATCAAAAACCTTATCATCTTTGCAATTATGAAATTAATACATTTTGGAGTGATAGCTTGTTTTGGCTTATTGTTACTTAACTCACCGCTTTCTGCTCAAACAAAATCCCCTTTCTCTTTTGAAGAATATGAACATAATTTTGGTGAAGTGTATGAGAATGGAGGCATGGTTAGCACTAAGTTTTATTTTAAAAATACCGGTGATCAGCCTTTGTTTATTAGCAATGTGAATGTTAGCTGCGGTTGTACAGAACCAAGTTATAGCAAAGACACACTTAAGCCCGGTGAAAAAAGTTATATCACTGCTCGTTTTGACCCTACGGGTCGTCCGGGTAGCTTTGACAAAGCTTTGACAGTTACGTTTAATAATAACCCCGGTTTTACTGCTCATTTGAAAATCAAAGGGATGGTGATTTCGGTTGGGCAACCGCAAAAAGGTAAATATGCTTTTCTGTATGGAAATACATCCTTGAGCAATACTACCTTTGACTTTGGAATTATCCAACAAGATAAAGAATATGTGGCTACAATCAGAATTTCCAATGATGGATATAACCGTGTTCAATTTTTGGGTTTCCAAAACCTGCCTTCCTACTTTAAGGTTTCATACCCGGATTTCCTCAATAGTGGCGATACCGGTGTAATTACATTGAAAACTACTAAAGCAGACTTGAAAGATTTTTGGGGTGAGTTTAGTTTTCGTTTGATAATGCTCTCTAATGATTATTTAATGAGCCAGAAAGTACTGTATGTAAAAGGGAAAACTGTTCAAGATTTTTCTCATTTAAGTAAGAAAGAGTTGGCGAATGCTCCGGTAATCAAAGCTGAAACTACTTCTTTGAAATTTGGAAAACTTAAATTAGGAGGTACGGTATCTAAGACTATCACCATTACCAATAAAGGAAAATCAAACCTCGAAATCAGGAATATTCATTACCCTTGTTATTGTTTTAAAGGGGAAATTGACAAAACTGTTATTCCTCCAGGAGAATCCGCTACACTTACCTTAACCTTTGATAGTATTGGTCAGCATGAAGGTAAACTAATCAGAGGGGTGATGATCTATTCTAATGACCCCAAAAACCCTGAATTTGGAGTTTATGGAGAGGTTGAAATTTATAAAGACTAATAGTGTTTTTATATATTTTCAGCAAAAGCCTCAACCAATCGATTGCCTGAATTTTTGAATGATTTATTTTTGTGAGTAATTCTATGAAACACAAGATATTATTTTTGTTTGGAGCTGCTTTCTTTGGCTTTGGTGGTGCGTGGTTGTTTAGTGTTGTTAATAAACCACAAGAGGATTTTTACAGTAAATTAACTGAAATAGAAAAACAACACCAATCCACCCCTGTTTCAATGCAAGGCGAAGGCAGATTGGCTGACATCCCTGATTTTGTACAAGCATCATCTATTAGCACCCCGTCTGTGGTGTTTATCAGGACTACATCAGAAGTGAGGACATCAAGCCCTTTCTGGTTTTTTGATTACGACCCATTTGGCAGTATTGGTCAAGTTTCCAGTTCAGGTTCGGGTGTGATTATGTCTAAAGATGGATATATTGCAACCAACCTTCATGTAGTAAAAGATGCAGTTAAGATTGAAGTAGTGTTAAACAATAAGAAGAAAGTTTATCCTGCAAAGTTGATAGGTTCTGACCCTTCTACTGATTTGGCTTTGATAAAAATTGATGTAAACGATTTGCCTGCAATCAAAACAGGAAATTCAGATAACTTGGCAATTGGTGAATGGGTGTTGGCAGTGGGTAATCCGTTCAATCTAACTTCTACTGTAACTGCCGGTATTGTGAGTGCAAAAGGAAGAAATATTAATATTGTACACAATCAGTTTCCAATTGAATCCTTCATCCAAACAGACGCAGCCATTAATCCGGGAAATTCAGGTGGAGCCTTAGTCAATACAAAAGGAGAATTGGTGGGAATCAATACAGCGATTATGTCTCAAACAGGCTCATACAGCGGATATGGTTTTGCTATTCCTGTAAATATTGTGGTGAAAACTGTCAAAGACCTAATTGAGTTTGGCGAAGTACAACGCGGGTTTACCGGTATGGATGTGGCAGATATTGATTATGAAACACAACAAAAATTAAAGATTTCTTTTGATAACGGTGTGTATGTTGCCAATGTGTTGGAGGATGGTCCTGCTTTTAAAGCCGGTATTCGTGCAGGTGATTTGATTGTGGGTATTCAAGACAGGGTGGTTGATACGAAATCCTCTTATGATGAATATTTGTCCTACCAAAGACCGGGAGATAAAATTAAAATCAGTTATAAAAGAGATGGCAAGGTAAAAGATGCTGTCCTTACGCTCATCAACAAACAAGGTAACACTGAGTTAATTAAGAAAACCTCTATCCGGTCGGATGCCTTAGGGGCAGATTTTTCTGTTGTAACAAAACTTGAAATGCAACGCTATGGAATTGATTATGGTGTTAAGGTAACAGAAGTGCGCTCAGGATTTATTAGAAGAATGGGACTTTCAGACGATTTTATCTTTGTGAAATTTAATGGCAAAGAATGTCGAGAGCCGGAAACAGTGATTAAGTGGTTGTCCAATGCAAGTGGTAGAATCCAAATTGAAGGGATTTCTGCCGATGGTCAACGCAAATACTATAACTTCTACGGATATTAAGTGTTTTTGTTTTAATCATAACAATTTTGATGTGTTTGAGATTTGAGTAAAAAATCACATGTCTTAAATTAGAATTGACACTCAGGTCTGATTTCAAAAAAGACCTTAAAAACCCTACTTTTGCACCTCAATTTTTACCATAATGTTTAGAACACACACTTGCGGAGAACTACGTATTTCTGATGTTGGAAAAGAAGTAACGCTGAGCGGCTGGGTTGCGATATCCAGAGATTTTGGAGCTTTGACTTTTGTAGATTTAAGAGATAGATATGGCATCACTCAGCTTGCATTTAATGAAGAAACAAACAAAGAGTTGTTGTTAGAGGCGCGCAAATTCGGGAGAGAATATGTAATTCAAGCCAAAGGCATTGTTACAGAACGCAGCAATAAGAATCTTCATATTCCAACCGGTGAAATTGAGATAGTGGTGCAATCCATTAAAGTGTTAAATGTGTCAAAGATTCCGCCTTTTACCATTGAAGAAAATACAGATGGAGGTGAAGATTTGCGAATGCAATATCGCTATCTGGATTTGCGTAGAGAGTCAGTACGCAAAAAATTGGAGATACGCCATCGAATGGCTCAATTTACTCGTGATTATTTGTCCAAAGCCGGTTTTCTTGAAGTGGAAACCCCTGTGTTGATAAAATCAACGCCTGAAGGAGCGCGTGATTTTGTGGTTCCGAGCAGAATGAATGAAGGTGAGTTCTATGCTTTGCCGCAATCACCGCAAACTTTCAAGCAATTGTTGATGGTTGCCGGTTTTGATAAGTATTTTCAAATTGTAAAATGTTTTAGAGATGAAGATTTAAGGGCAGACAGACAGCCGGAGTTTACACAAATAGATTGTGAAATGTCGTTTGTGGAGCGTGAAGATGTGTTGCAAACTTTTGAAGGTCTGATAAAGTTCCTTTTTAAAAATGAGAAAGGATTAGAAATTCCTGAAATTCCTCGCATGAGCTATGCCGATGCGATGAGAAACTATGGTTCAGATAAACCGGATTTGCGTTTTGAAATGAAGTTCCATTATTTAAACAAAGTTGCCAAAGGCAAAGGTTTTGGAATTTTTGACCAAGCCGAAAGTATTATTGCAATCTGTGCTAAAGGTGCGGCAAATTATACCCGTAAGCAAATCGATGAACTGACTGAATATGTTAAAAGACCGCAAGTCGGAGCAAAAGGACTGATTTGGTGCAGGTATGATGAAACAGGATTGAAGTCTTCGGTAGATAAGTTTTACACTGTGGAAGACCTACAGTCATGGGCTTCAATTTGTGGTGCAGAGCAAGGTGATTTAATTCTAATCATGAGCGGACAAACAGAATCAACTCAAAAACAAATGAATGAATTGCGTTTGCTGTTAGGTACGCAGTTAGGCTTAAGAGATAACTCGGTATATAAACCCTTATGGGTAATAGATTTCCCATTATTAGAATGGAATGAAGAAGCCCAACGATACTTTGCAATGCACCATCCTTTTACGTCTCCAAACCCTGAAGATATTCATAAATTGGATGCAAATCCCCGAGAAGTCAATGCCAATGCTTACGATTTGGTAATTAACGGAGTTGAAGTAGGAGGGGGTTCTGTTAGAATATTTGACAAGCAATTACAAGCTAAAATGTTTTCTATACTTGGGTTTACGCCTGTGGAAGCACAAAAGCAATTTGGATTTTTGATGAATGCATTTGAGTATGGAGCTCCCCCACATGCCGGCATTGCCTTTGGTTTTGACCGTTTATGCTCACTTTTTGGCGGTTCTGACTCTATCAGGGATTATATCGCTTTCCCTAAGAACAATAAGGGTAGAGATGTAATGATTGATGCTCCGTCCACTATTGCCCAAGAACAACTTGATGAATTGAATTTGGCGTTGCGGAATACTGATAACCTATAACGCTAAATATGACTGTGTCTATTCCTCAAAATCGTTAGAAGATAAATCTTCAAAATTCGCACTGCCATTATTGTGTAACATCTTTTGAAAGTTGCACCAACGACATTTTTTATCTCCACAACCTTTGTTAAATTCTTTTGCTTTGATGCCCTTATAAGCAAGGTTGATTTGTTGTTTGACTTTTTCAATATCTTCTTGGGTAATCTGCATTGTATAGTCTTGTATGTCATCTGCTTCTGCTTCTATGAACTCAATTTCTGCTGTGTCAATTTGCCATTTGTGTGTTGAACTCTCCACCAATATTTTATAAAAAACAAGTTGTCTCCAGTAATCGCCACCATGTTTTTTTTCAAATGAGGCATCCTCATTTGCATTTTCTTCTGGTGCTTTGAGTTTGTTTATACCATTAACAACACTGCCTGTTTTGTAATCAATCAAATGGGCTGAATTTCCGTTCAAGTCTAAACGGTCTGCGACTCCTCTAATTATTATTCCATCAAATTCAGCAGTGATATGAACCTCTGTCATAATGGTGGCAACTTGTTTGATGTATGATGCTTTTTTATTATAAAAATTAATGAGTTTTTCTTTCCCATATTCCTTCATAAACTCGAAACTTTCATCTGTAAATGCATCTCTTTGTTTTGCAATATTTTTTACAAACTCTTCGCATAAACGATTGCTATCCCAAAGTATATGTTTTTCATCTTTCTGATAGCTTTTAATCCATTCATCCAATGTGTCGTGAATTGCAGTACCAAAACCCATGTATTTGTTTTTGGCTGATGGTACTTTGAGAACTTTGTCGTAGTAGAAAGACACAGGACATTTCAAGTATTGATTGAGGTGAGAAACAGACATACGATATTGCTCCAAAAAGCGGTCTAACAAAGCATCTTCTACTATGGTTGAATGATTATCTTCGTGTTGGTAGAACTGCGAAGCAATAAACTCTAACCCAATGTTTTGTTCATTTTCAGACGAAAGAAGGTCTGATTGATTTTTGAGAACACAAGTGCCGGATGTTTCTAACTCAGATACGTATTCACTTGCTTTGTCTTTTTCGGTTGAGTAGCTGATTTGTATGCTCTTCTTTGCTCGGGTAACAGCAACAAAGAATAAACGTCTATTCTCTTCCTTCAATGCCGATTCTTCATTTGTGGAATTTGCATAAGGATTTTCGTATAGTAGCACCCTGCCTAATCCATAAGGAGATTTTTGGGATTGTGCTTTCCAAATTTTGTCAGTACATCGAATCATAAAAACATGGTCATATTCTAACCCCTTAGAAGAATGTGCGGTAGTAAAATTCACTCCTGTTGAGGTACCGTACATCCGTTGAATATTAATCCTGATTTTCAACTCTTTCATTAAGTTGAGGTCGTTAATTAATTCAGAGAGTCTTAAACTTGGGTTGCGTTCTACTTCATTTTGAACAAAATCAAAAAATGTTTTTAGCACTTGCATATCCCAATTTTTTTGTTCGGATGTAATTGCGTAAGATAAAATACCACCCTTGGCAATCATTTTTTCTATTAGCTCGGTTACAGTAAAGTTATGTGCTTGTTTAATCCAGTACTCTAAATTTTCGTGTACACGTTTTAATTTTGTATGAAAGTCGTTGGGTTCAAACAGTTGATTTTGCTGTGATTTCTTCGTTTGTTCTGCTAATTGTATCCTCCAATATCGCTCTTCCTTTTTTAGATTTGCATTAGCAATAGATAAGGCAAATTTTGCAATGTCAAGTGGTTCAAGGTTGAAGAAGTTAAAATGTAGTATTTCAAATAATAAATGCTCTCCGGTAAAAGCCTTTCTACTTTCTAAATTGACATAGTTAAGCAGAGTAAGTATATTAATTATGATAGGTTCGTTGAGAATATCTGCCGGTCGTACAGCATTAATAGGAATTTTCTTTGAGGATAAATAATTGGCTATCTCAATCGCTTGTGCGTGATTACGATAAATGACAGCAATTTTTTCAGGTGCAATTTTCTGCTCTTGAATCATGTTGACGATTTGATTTGCAACAACCAATATTTCTGATTGGTCATTTGTAAATTTCACAATGACAGGTGCATCTGCAATATCTTTATAATCTTTATGGCTTGCTATCAGCTCTTTTGTTAGCCCCTCCACTTTGTTCACTAATCGCTCGGAATTGTTTTCAATGAGTGCTTTTGATGCATCTAATATTTTCTGAGAAGAGCGATAATTCATATTTAACACTACTGTTTCAGGATTGTAAGTTTGTTCAAAATCTAACATTCTTCTGTAGTTAGCACCCTGAAAACTATAAATACTCTGGTCGTCATCACCTACAATAAAAACATTTGGATTTTCTTCAGCACCGGCTAAAAGACTTAGTATTTGAGCCTGCAACCCATTGTTGTCTTGAAACTCGTCTAATAAAAGGTAGAGATATCTTTCACGATATGATAAAAGCAAATTCGGATATTTTATAAATGCATCTCGCACCCAAATCAGCATGTCCGCAAAGTCAAATCGCTTTCTGTCTGCCATCTTTTGAAGAAATTTTCCATACAGATTAACAACCTCAATCAGGGTTTGTAATTGTTCTGTTACCTTGGTAATTGCTCCTTGTTTGAGATCGCCTGTTTTGAACTCTTTGTATTTTTTTTTGTAAATAAATTCTTCCATAGTTGGCATCTCGGAGATGTATTGATTTATACTGTCAATCAATGCTGATGCTTCCAAGCTTTGTTCTTTTATCGTCTTAAATATTTCAGATAATTGTTTGGTCTGATTATAGTACTCCCTACTTTTCTTAAGGCGAGAAGAAGCGGGCAACTCATCAAGTATTTCTCTGAGGAGTTGAATTTGTTCTAATTCTGAAATAGGTTGAAGTTCGTTACTGCTAAAAAGACTGTCATTTTCACGTATCACTTCTGCACCAAAAGAGTGAAATGTGTGGACGCTCACATTGTATGCATCGTTGCCAATCATTTCAATGAGCCTTTGTTGAATGGCTCGCGCGCCTGCATCTGTGTATGTTAGACATAAAATACTATGTGAACCAACATCTGTTTGAGTCAGAATATTGGCAATACGGGCAGAAAGTATCTGTGTCTTTCCTGTGCCGGGACCTGCAACCACCATCACAGGACCATCAATCAGTTCCACTGCCTTTCTTTGATTTAGGTTTAGTGCTTCAATTATTTTCTTTAAATCTTCCATAAATAAAAATGGCTTTAAGGATTTAGCCGTGTAGTTTGTAAAACTATGGAAAGATTTGTAAGGACTCCGTATGTAGTTACCTAAAAAATTTTCCACAATATTTCAAAATATAAGTTACTTTTGCTCTTTCTTAACCATTAGGTCAAAGCCTAACACAAAAATAAATTTATGGATCCTGATCCTTCTCCTTTAAGTACATTGCTCGTGACAGATATGCCTTTTGTACACGAGCCTATCTCAATCTCACTTTTATTATTAACTGCCTTTTTAGTCTTTCTAAATGGCTTTTTTGTTGCAGCTGAATTTGCAATTGTCAAAGTGCGTTCTTCTCAAATTCAGATTCACTCAAAGTCTAACAAACGAATTGCAAATGTTGCCAAATCAATTGTTAAGCACCTGGATTCTTATCTGGCTGCAACACAATTAGGGGTAACTTTAGCAAGTCTGGGTTTAGGATGGGTGGGAGAGAGTGCATTAACACCGGTTATTCTTGAAATTTTTGAATTATTTAATTTGAATAACCCGGAATGGGCAGCAATTGCACACAAAGCATCTTTCCCTGTTGCCTTTATTCTCATTACCATCATGCACATTGTCTTTGGGGAATTAGCTCCCAAATCCATTGCAATTCGTAAACCCACCTCTACTACTTTCTTTGTAGCATTGCCTTTACAAGTGTTCTATTTTACCTTTAAACCTGTAATATGGTTTATGAATGGTTTTGCGAATCTTATGCTTAAAGCTATTGGAATTAATATAGTGCAAGGGATTCACGATGTACATTCAGAAGAAGAATTAAAGATGATTATTTCTGAAAGTCAGGAAGGAGGTGCAATTGAGGAAACTGAAAGAAATCTGATTCAAAATGTTTTTAAATTTGATGACAGAACAGTTGCGCAAATACAAACCCAAAGAAAAAATGTTTCTGCAATCAGCATTGATTCAACTGTGAAAGAAGCACTTGAATATGCTACGAAAGAAGGCTATTCTCGTTTCCCTGTTTATGAAGAGGATTTAGATGATATCAAAGGTGTTCTTTATACAAAAGACTTGGTAAAACATGTATTAAGCAAGCCTGAGTCAATTAAAATCATTGATATAGTTCGCGAGCCGGATTTTGTTTCGGAAAGTACAAAAATCAAGAACTTGCTTAAAACCTTTCAACAGAAGAGAGTGCAGATGGCAATCGTTACCAATGAAGTTGGAGAATTGACCGGTATTGTTACAATGGAGGATATATTAGAAGAGTTGGTTGGAGAGATACAAGATGAGTATGATAATGAAGATCCGATTGTGATTAAAATAGGTGAGGGTGCTTTTGTGGTGAGTGCGCATTACAGCATTCCTGATATTAATAACAACCTGCCTGTGCAATTTGAAGAAAGTGAAGATTACGACACTTTAGCCGGTTATATTGCTGAACAGTATCCTGACCTTGAGATTAAACAGGGCGATATACTGAAATTAGGTGTGTATAATGCCAAAGTGCTCAAAATGTATCGTAATTCTGTAGAAAAGGTTAAACTCAATATTGATATTGCCCCAAAGGCTGAAGACAATTCTTAACCGATTGGAAATATTATCTTTCCGATATATATCCGTATTTATCCCAAACCTTTCAGATGCACTTTGAAATTATTACTTTTGCCGTAATCTTACATGAAAACTAAAATCATAATTGCGATATCGGTTGTTGCTATTGTTGTGTTATGGATGATAGCAGGCAAGAAAAAGAGTGCTGCTGTTAAGGTTACAACCGAACAAGCCGAAAAGCGCGATATTGTTGAGAGTGTGGCTGCTTCAGGCAGAATTTATCCCGAAGTAGAAGTAAAAATCAGTTCAGATGTTTCGGGTGAAATTATTGAACTCCTTGTTGCAGAAGGAGATACCGTCAAGCAAGGTCAATTATTATGTAGAATTAACCCTGAATTATATGAATCTGCAATGGAGCAAATGAGAGCGACTTTGAATAATGCCAAAGCAGGGTTAGCTACCTACGAAGCCCAAGTGTCGAGAGCTAAAGCAAGTTTCAAACAACAAGAAGCAAATTTTAAGAGACAACAAAAGTTATTTGAAGAAAAGGTGATTTCTGCATCAGAATTTGAATCAGCAGAGGCTGCTTACACTATGGCAAAGGCTGAATATGAAACTGCGGATAAAAATGTGCTCGCAGCTAAATTTACGGTGGAAAGCACTGCAGCCCGATTAGAGGAGTCTCAACGCAATTATGGTAGAACCAGCATTTATTCTCCAATCAATGGAATTGTTACATCGCTTTCGGTTGAAAAAGGTGAAAGGGTTGTAGGTACAAGCCAAATGGCGGGTACAGAAATGATGAGAATTTCACAATTTGACTTTGTTGAAGTCAGAGTGGATGTTAATGAAAATGATATTATTCGCATTAAGAAAGGTGATTCATCTGTGGTAGAAGTGGATGCTTACAAAGGACAGAAATTTAAAGGTGTGGTTAGCCAAGTAGCTCGCTCAATGAAATCAACTGCTGGAGTGAGTGATAACAACCAAGCTGTTAACTACGAAGTTAGGGTGAGAATCTTGCCTGAATCTTATCAAACTTTGATTGCCGATGGAAACAACCTTCCTTTCTTGCCCGGTATGACTGCTTCGGTGGATATTGTTACAAAAGTGAAAAAGGATGTGCTGAGTGTTCCTGTGTCGTCTGTTACAATGCGCAATGCTGATGAATTTGGCAAGGACTCAATAGCCGCTTCTCCTATTACCAATAAAGCAGATAGGGTGGAGGCTGTGTTCATTGAAAAGGCAGGAAAAGTTTTTGTAACACGTGTTACTACCGGAATACAAGATGGCAATTATATTCAGATCCTAACAGGAGTAAAGGAAGGAGATAAAGTGGTTACAGGACCTTATGGCGTTTTGTCAAATATTTTGCAAAATGACATGCAGGTTGAGGTAGCTGCCAAAGGAGAAGTGTTTAAGCTCAAGTAGTTCTTCGCCCTAACTCTATTACATCTGCTTTGGTTATCTTACCTTCATTGATTTCTATCCTTACCATCGTTCTAAAAATATGAAACCCGTGTCTGCCACACGCACCGGGGTTGATATGTAATACTTGAAGTTCTTTGTCCTGAATTATTTTTAAAATGTGAGAATGTCCGCAGATAAACAGATGTGGATGATGAAGTTTGAGTTTATCTATTATTCCCATACTGTATCTGCCCGGGTATCCTCCGATATGTGTCATAAATATTTTGACACCATCACAGACAAAAACAGTCTCTTCTTTTAATACTGTTCGGAGCTTTCCACCGTCAATATTGCCATATACACCTCGGATGATTTTTCCGGTTTTTTCCAATTGTTCAAATACTTCCATTGAGCCCCAGTCACCTGCATGCCATACCTCATCCGCTTGTTCAATATATTTAAGTACATCGTTTTCAAGCAGTCCATGTGAGTCGGAAAGGATGAGAATTTTTTTCATTTATAGTTTTACAAATATTACAATCAGTTGCACAAAAGAAAAAGAGGTTGCTCAAATGAACAACCTCTCATATTTTCAATGGAAAATTGAATCGGATTATGCAGTTTGAGAATTGATTTTGTCTAAGACAGCCATTACTTCTCTAACGTGTGTAGCAGACTCATTTAAAAGTGCTTGTTCTTCTGCATTCAGCTTTAATTCAATGATTTTTTCAATACCTTTTTTGCCTAACACAACCGGGACTCCAAGGTAAATATTGTTCATTCCGTATTCGCCTTCTAACCATGCACATACAGGGAAAATTCTTTTTTGATCTTTTACAATAGCCTCAACCATTTGAGCAGCTGATGCACCCGGAGCATACCATGCAGAAGTTCCAAGAAGATTTACTATCTCTCCGCCACCTTTTTTAGTTCTATCAATAATAGCATCTAATTTATCTTTGGCAATCAGTTCTGTAATAGGAATACCGGCTACAGTAGTATATCTGGGAAGTGGAACCATGGTATCTCCGTGTCCTCCCAATAAAAGAGCTTGTATGTCTTTTGGGGAACAATTCAATTCAGAAGCAATAAATGCTCTGTATCTTGCAGTGTCTAACACGCCTGCCATACCGAAAACTTCGTTAGCGGGTTTTTTTGCAGTTAGATATGCACAGTAAGTCATAACATCCAAAGGATTTGAAACGATGATGATTTTTGCATTTGGAGAATACTTAATGACATTCTCAGTAACGGATTTAACAATTCCTGCATTAGTAGAAATAAGGTCGTCACGAGTCATGCCGGGTTTGCGTGGAAGCCCGGATGTGATAACCACTACTTCTGAGTTTGCTGTTTTTGAATAGTCATTTGTAGAACCGGTTACTCTGGTGTCATACAAATTCACTGGAGCACATTCCCAAATATCTAATGCTTTACCTTCTGCAAAATTTTCTTTGATGTCTAATAAGACGACTTCGTTTACAATGTCTTTTTGAGCGAGTACGTCAGCACATGTAGCACCTACATTTCCTGCTCCGATTACACTTACTTTCATAATAATATTATATTGAGATTTTGATTAAAATTGATTGGTCGCAAAGATAGTTTTTAATGTATTGTCATAGTATATTTCTTGATGAATAATGATGATTTTTCATTTTAAAAAATCATCTCAATCAGTTCATCTGTTTTGGATAAAGTTTCAATGCGCAGCGTGCTTCCATTTTTGTCTTGGAGTTTTGTAAATTCAGAAATTAATATTCGTTGTAAACCCAATTTTTCTGCTTCAGTGATTCTTTGTTCAATTCTAAATGCAGGTCGGATTTCACCACTTAAACCGACTTCGCCCGCAAAAGCAGTTGTTTTTTGAATAGGAATATTTTGATAAGAGGAAATTAAGGCTGCTGCTACAGCCAAATCTAATCCCGGATCATTGGGTTTGAATCCTCCGGCAATGTTTACAAATACATCTTTGCCTGTAAATAAAAATCCGCTCCTTTTTTCCAATACCGCAAGCAACATATTGAGTCTTTTCGTGTCAAACCCTGTGCTGTTTCTCTGGGGTGTTCCATAAACTGCGGGACTTACCAATGCTTGAATTTCTATTAATATCGGAGTGTTGCCTTCCATGCCTGCAGAAATAGCAACACCACTCAAATTGTCTGTGCTGTCCGAAATCAAGATGTCAGAAGGGTTGAGCACTGCTTGTAAGCCTCCTGCCAGCATCTCAAACAACCCAATTTCATTGGTTGAGCCAAAACGGTTCTTGAGTGTTCGGAGTGTTCTGTATTGGTAGTTTTTTTCACCTTCAAATTGTAAGACGACATCTGCCATGTGTTCTAAGACTTTAGGTCCGGCTAACATGCCATCTTTATTGATATGCCCCACAATAAAAATCGGAATACCGGTTTGTTTTGCATATCGGATTAACATTGCAGTGCATTCTTTTACTTGAGACACTGTTCCCGGTGCGGATTCTAATAACTCTGATTCCATTGTTTGAATGGAGTCAATAACAATTATTTCGGGTTGAATTTGTTTGGAAATAGTAATGATGGATTCAATGCGCGTCTCGGGCAGCATATAACATTCGTTATTTCTGATTCCAATTCTTTTGGCTCGCATGTTTACTTGTGTTTTACTCTCTTCACCCGAAACGTAGAGACATTTATATGAACTGTGTAACATGGTTTGTAATAACAAGGTGGACTTCCCGATTCCGGGTTCTCCGCCAAGTAAAACTACAGAGCCACTCACTACACCACCTCCTAAAACACGGTTTAACTCTGTATCGCTGAGGAACAACCTGTTTTCAACCGATTCGAAGTTGTCCGAAATGAGTTCAGGAAGTGTATCGTTCTTATGAACTCGTGCATGATTTGTTTGTTTGGTAGTAATGGTTTCTTCTGTATATGTGTTCCATTCACCGCATGAAGGACATTTCCCTACCCATTTTGGTGATTCATTTCCGCAACTGCTGCAAAAAAACACACTCTTTGTCTTTGCCATATTGTTTGTCTCAATCCGTTTGTGCGGTCAAAAGTAGTGTATGTAAGTGGATTTGGTACATTCGTAAAAGAGAAAGTAAAGTAAAAATAGTTGTGAAAAGGGTTTGTTTAGTTGAGGAATATAGAGGTAAACAAACTTTTTCTTTAGATAAAGTCAGTATGATAAATCCAATAATTTTCTATTTTTGCGCCCTTACAAGAATAAAAAGATTAAAATCTAAGTAGCATGAAAAAAGCATTTTTCCTGATTTTGGTTGGAGCATTAATGTTTGCACAACCTTTAAAGACTTTCGCAGAAGAAACAAATACAACAACTGAGCAAACAGATTCTACGGATGAAACTACAGCTCAAACTGATTCTGCACAAGCACCAGAAACTGTAATTGAAAATGAAACTGTTCAACCTGAAGAAGAGAAGAGCGGAAATCAGTTCATTAAAGAGAAGTTTATAGAAGGAGACCCTTTCTATATGAGTTTGGTGTTGTTCTGTCTTATCTTCGGTATGGCAGTGGCAATTGAAAGAATTATTGTTCTTTTCCTTTCTTCTATCAATACCAAAAAATTTGTTGAAGAAATTGAAACTATCCTTATTAATCAAGGTGCAGAAGCAGCTAAAGAAAAATGCAGAAATACAAGAGGTCCTATTGCAAGTATCTTCTATCAAGGTGTGGATAGGATTGATGAAGGGATTGAGAATGTTGAGAAAGCAGTTGTTTCTTACGGCTCAGTAAAAGTAGGTGAGTTAGAAAGAGGTTTGACTTGGCTTGCTTTATTTATCGCACTTGCCCCCATGCTTGGTTTCTTGGGTACAGTTGTGGGTATGATTCTAGCATTTGATGATATCGAGAGAGAAGGGGATATGTCTCCTGCATTGGTAGCACGCGGTATTAAAGTTGCTTTGTTAACTACTGTTGCCGGTCTTATTGTTGCAATTATCTTACAGATTTTTTATAATATCATTATGTCTAAAATTGAGACAATCAGCAATGAAATGGAAGATGCGTCAATTTCATTAGTTGATATTCTTATCAAGAATAAACTTGCTAAATAAAATTGCACGTGATGAAAATAAATTTGATTAAAAATATCTTCATGGGCGCGGTAGTAGTACTAACATTAGTATTTATTATCATGCTTGCTTCTGAAGATAGTGATGTTGTTGCAAATACAAAAGAATCTGCTGCTGTGTCTTTTGGATTGACATTCGCTTATATCCTAAGTGGAATTTCCATTTTGACCGTAATCTTTATGGCTGGCAGAGGATTAATCAATAAACCAAAATCCAGTGTCTATATGGGTATCGGATTGGGAGTTTTATTGGTGTTATTTGCTATTTTTTATGCAATTGATCCGGGTGAAGTTACCAAAACATATATCAAAGCCGGTGTGGAGACCGCAAGCGGCTCTAAAACTATCGGTGGTGCATTAAAAGCTACTTATGCACTGGTAATTATCTCTGTCTTACTTTCAGTTGTGTTATCAGTAAAAGACGTTTTCAATAAGAAATAAATGAGTAAAAAAGAACTTCCGGAAATTAATGCTGCATCCATGGCAGACATGGCGTTCTTGTTGCTGGTATTCTTTCTGTTTACCACTACCATTGATTCTGATAAAGGGCTGCAGATTCTTTTGCCTCCTAAAGTTGAAAATGAACAAGCAGTTGCGCACCCCAAAAAGCGTAATGTGTTGAATGTATTAGTCAATGGAAGAGACCAATTGTTAGTTCGCGGAGAGGTTATAGAATTAAAGGACTTGACTGAATTGGTGAAAAGACATGTTGGAAACTTTGGTGCAGACCCTAATTTTAGTGAAAACCCCAAAAAGGCTATTATCTCAATCAAGAATGATAGAGGTACTTCCTATGAAATGTATATCAAAGTTCAAAATGAACTCAAGAGAGGATATAATGAACTGAGAAATGAAGAAGCAATGGCAGTATATGGACGCGCATACAGTGATTTGAATGAAGCACAACAAGAGTCTATTTCAAAGAAATTCCCTCAAAAGATTTCAGAAGCAGAACCCGAAAATGTGTTTGGTGAGGAGTAAACAATGCAGTGAGTTATAATGTAGATTAATTATGTCAAAATTTAGAAAAGACGATAGCAAAGGAACCCCAAAGATTAGCACAGCTTCATTGCCTGATATTGTTTTCATGCTCCTATTCTTCTTTATGACTGCAACTAAAATGAAGGATGCAGATTTAAAAGTTAAAATAGCTACCCCAACTGCAACAGAAGTTGTGAAATTAGAAGATAAAACACTTACCAGCTTTATTTACATTGGTGTTCCTAATCCACGCTTTGCCGAATTGTATGGAACTTCTCCTCGTATCCAATTGAATGATGCAATCATTAAGGATGTAAAAGAAATTCCTGCTTGGATTGAGATGAGGAGAACAATGCAACCTGAGTATAACAGAAGTAAAATTATTATCTCTCTAAAGGCTGATAGGGATGTGAAGATGGGAATTATTACGGATGTTAAACAACAACTCAGAGAAGCAAATGCACTCAAATTGAATTATTCTACCCACCAAGGTCATATTGATTATTCAGGTAGATAATTTTTAACAGATTATATCTTGAAAACCGCTTCATACTTGGAGCGGTTTTTTTTGCTTTTACATTAAGTTTTTTAGCCAACTTATATACCGAGCATTTTAATACCATCTTGTGCCTCAAAGAGCCAATTAATAGAAGTATTGAATACTCTTGGATCTGATATAGAGCATGAATAAAAAAAGGCTGTCCGTTTTGGACAGCCTTTTTGCAATAGACTGATTGTGTGAAATTTTAATTGATGATAGGGAGCGTAGAGTAGTCTCTTGCGTATTCCATCATTTGATCAAAGAAAGATTCAGGATATTCTAACTTGACATCAATAATTTTATCGCCTTGCATTACAGGAACAAGCTTAGGTTGGATAAATCCTTTGTACGGTTTTAGATTCAAGGTCGCATATCTTTCTAAAACTTCTTTGTGTAACTCTTGGTTGACTTTGACACCGTATGTTTCTACAAGGTTTTTACCTGCTACATAATCGCCCTCAGACTTAATGCGCTGAATTTCTCTCAAAAGTTGTCCGAATAATTCTCTGAGCTTGTTGTAGTCATTAATATGTACATAGGTTTTGCCATTGACTTTCACCATTTCAACCACATTGTCTGCTTTCCCTTTTTCATAACACCAATAGGCAACCAATGCTCTGTTTCTCATGTGTGCTTCTTCAATGTCATCACCCAATTTTAACCTTGTCAATTGTGTCATCAAGCCGTTCATCATATAGTTGTCATATTCGGCTTTGCCCACTTCAATACTTTCCATTACCCCGATTTCAACAAGTTTAGGATCTATGGCATAATACAAACCAACCAAATCTGCTCTGGCTTCTTCTAATGTTGAAGCGTAGTTTTTGAGCGTTTTGTCAGGAGTTGCAACTCCTTTGTTAATTTGACCTGATGCGTGTCCTATACATTCGTGCATATCGGTATGTAAGTCACTTGCAAGATTGCCCCATTTTTTCATCCTTGCCAATTTGGCTGTGTCATCTACAAACTCTTCTAAGAAGCCACTGCTTGCGCTGCTGCTGTTGTAAGCCGAAATGATATTTCCTAACGAAACGGATTTGGAGCCATAGTCCTTGCGCAACCAATCAGAGTTGGGCAGGTTGATACCAATAGGTGTGCTGGGTGCTGCATCTCCTGACTCAACAATAGTGGTAATTACTTTTGCACTGATTCCTTTTACTTCTTTTTTCTTGTGTTCGGGCATTAATGGAGAATTGTCCTCAAACCATTGTGCTTGGTCTGAAATTGCTTTGATTCTTTTTGTTGACTCAAAGTCTCTGAGGGAAAGAACTGACTCAAAACTTCCTTTTTTTCCGATTGCATCGCCATACACTTCTATAAAACCTGTTGTGAAGTCAATCACACTTTCTGTGTTTGCTGTCCACTGAATACTGTATTCATCCCAAAGTTTTAAGTCTCCGGTCTTGTAGTATTCAACCAATAGCTCTAATGCTTTTTTCTGATGTTCATTTTCGGAAAGTGGAATAGCTTTTTCAATCCAATAAATCATCTTGTCAATCGCTGCACCATACATGCTACCGGATTTCCAAACTTTTTCTACAATCTTTCCATTCTCTTTTGTGGTTTTACTGTTCAAACCCCATTCAGGGTCTTTGCCGGTATGAGGGAATTTAGCATAAAACTGTTCTACTTCTTTTTCGGTAACACCTTCATAAAAGTTATTGGCTGACTCTGTTACATGGTCAACATTCTCTTTCAGGTTCACCATTTTAGGCAAAAAAGAAGGGTCAAACATCAATTGATTGAGGAAACTGAGTAAATCATCCACGCTTTGCCCTTCTTGAAGTGGTAAAGTCTTAGCATCTACTTTCTTTACCATATCTGCAAAGGCTTCAAAAGAAAATGCAGGAGCAAATTTGTCATTTGAATAGTGGTGATAAATACCATTGCTAAACCAAACCTGTCCGGCATAAGTTCTAAAGTCTTCCCAATCCTTGCCTGATTTTTCAATGTTGGGGCTCGCCCAAATGGCTTCTATCGTTTTTCTGACTAAAAGGTTGTATTTCCCGCGTTGATCATAAATAATATCTCTGCCATACAACGCTGCTTGGTATAGATAATATGCAAACTCCTTTTGTTGTAAAGTAAGGTTCTCCCATCCCGGTACTTGATAACGAAGTAATTGTAAGTCTGCAAAGGACTCAGCATTGACTTTAAAAGTGCTGTCTTGTGTTGAAATTTCTGTTTTTTCTTCCATTTTATTTTCTGTTTTGTTTCCTGAGCAACCGGACATTATACCTAATCCCATTAATGAACCCGAAAGTAAGAGTAAACCGGTTTTAGTAGTTTTTTTCATAGCTGTAATTTTTTTGTAGCATGCAAAACTAATTAATATGAATTTTAAACAAAGAGAAGTTTTATTTAATAGAGTTTTCTGACTATGAATGGATGTCAAATGTTAGAATAATTATAAGACCACAGCAGTTTGCTAATCTTTTTTTAGGGAGTCGGACTTAGGAGAGCTTGTGCAAAGGCTGCTGATATTGATGGCTGGCGTTCTTGTCCACACTATCTGAAAAGCAGTAAAAGGTTGGGTTTTAACGGTTATTGTCTAAGTGATTTTTTTTATTTTATGTGTTGTGTCACAACGACAAACTCAGAGTATGTGAGCATAGTGTTTTTAATTTGAAATCACTTTGAATTATCTTTTTATTCATTCTTCGCTTCTTCCACCCAACCTTGTTGTCCAATCCGATTTGTTTTTATTTTGATAATTGTTATTTTCAATTTAGGGTAGCTGTTTTATTTATTAGGAAGTTTTTCAATGCGCAATATACGGGGTGTTGTTTTGTCTTATTTGTGTAAAATTGCATGAATTTAAAGCAATGTTGAAGGACTTTTTAATCAAACAATTTATCGGATGCAATGGTGAGTGGTGCATTGATTCGCGAATATAAAACAACAGACAGGGAGGAACTTGTACGCTTGCTGTGCTTAAATATACCAACCTTTTTTGCTCCTGCCGAACAACAGGATTTTGAACAATATCTTGATTTGAAAAGTGAAATGTATTTTGTGTTCGAATATGTCGGTAAGATTGTTGGCTGTGGCGGAATTAACTTTGTACAAGAACGTACTATCGGTAAAATAAGCTGGGATGTCTTTCATCCTGATTATCAAAATATGTCATTGGGAACTATGTTGTTGCAACATAGAATCAATATCTTAAAGTCAATACCAAGTATCAGGCAAATAACAGTCAGAACTTCGCAACTTGCTTTTGGTTTTTATCAAAAAAAGGGTTTTCGACTGGTTGAGGTTGTGAAAGATTACTGGGCTGAGGGTTTTGACCTGTATTCCATGGAATATGCATCCTGAAATTCTTTAGTAATCAAAAAGCAGCATTGTGTAGGAATCGATAATACACCGGATTCTGCTGTGCATTTTTAAAGAGGGGGGTTTTCGATTAAGCTGTTGTTATTAGCTAATAAAGTTGGAAGAATTCCCACTCATTTACTCTTTCTTTGAAGTGTTAATTCAATCAATATTTTATGAACCTACATACCTCAATTACCCGCATTGTTTTATCCTTCTTGTTGCTCGCTCCTGTTTGGACGTTTGCTCAAGAACGCATCATTCCCAATGACAAGATCCCCTCAGCTATTCAACAATATGTAAAATCACATTTTCCCTCACATACCATTGTGTTGGCTGAACTGGAAGTTGAAGGTGTGTCTAAAGAGTATGAGGTAAAACTCAATGATAAAACGGAATTGAAGTTTGACAAAAAATTTAAGGTGTTCAAAATTGATGGAACAGTTGCATTGCCGGAGAGTGTGATTCCTGAAGCGATTCGACAATATGTGAAAAAGCATTATCCAAACAATTTCATTACAGACTGGGAAAAGGAATGGAAACATCAGGAAGTAAAACTGGATAATGGCATTGAAATAGAATTTACGTTGAAAGGCAATTTTATCAGAATTGATTATTAATAATTTTACTATGAAATACACAAAACAATGGATTTTTGCTCTTGCGATTGCAGGGCTTCCAATTTTGAGCGGATGCGAAAAAGAAACAGTGCTTTCTGATTCTAAAGTGCCGGAGGAAATCGCCACTTATACCTCAACCCATTTTACAACACATAAAATTTTGCAAGTGGTGAAAGATATAGATGGATTTACCAAAACTTATGATGTAGTGCTGGATGGGGGTGTGAACCTTGAGTTTAATCGCAAGAAAGAAATTATTGAGATTGACGGAAATGCTAAATTGCCTGATAGTGTAATTCCTGAGAAGATTAGAACCTATGTTGCAGCTAATTACCCCTCAAATGTAATTACTGATTGGCAACTTGAAGGGAAAAATCAACAAGTAGGCTTGGACTCTGATTTGGACTTGGAGTTCAGCATGAACGGTGATTTTCTGAGAATTGACAATTAAGACGACTACGTAAACCCATGTAACTATTGCACGAAAAGATTTTCTGCAAATTTTTGACTAATGGTTGAGCGGTTTTGATTCACTTCAATTTCCACCGAACCGTCAAACTCATAATGTTTCAATATTTTAATTTTACAATGTAGTCCTAACCCAATTTTCATTGCGTGTTGTAAGAAAGGCGCGCTGTTATCTTTTACGCCAATCAAAGTGCAAACTTCATGCGCAGGAACTTGATTCAGTGTTCTACGTTTCATCAATTTTATTTCTGCCTTTGTATTTGGAATGGGATCTCCGTGCGGGTCCACTTCCGGGTATTCTAAGAACCAATCTAACTGTTCTACTAATTTTTTCGACTTTATATGTTCTAATTGTTCTGCCACTTCATGAATCTCATCCCAACTGAATTTTAGTTTTTCAAATAAAAAGGTTTCCCAAAGTCTGTGTTTGCGAATTACTTCAATTGCGAACTCTTTTCCTGAACGGGTCAATGTGATTTTGCCATATTTCTCATACATCACCAATTGCTTCTCTTTTAGCTTTTTTAGCATGTCATTAACAGTGGCAGGCGTTACCTCTAAATATGCTGCCAATTCATTGGTGCCGGCATCTTGTTTTTCTTCTATTTCATGGGTGATATGAAAAAGTGCTTTTAAGTAGTTCTCTTCTGTTTGGGATAGCATACTGCAAATGTAAAAAGATTTGTCAAAATATATTTGTTAGACAAGTCAAACAAAATTAGTTTTGCAAGCGAAAATTTAAACAATGAAAAAAATATTATTCATCTGTACTCTGGTGTTCTCGCAAGTATTGAGTGTGGCACAAACAAGAGAAATTACAGGTATGGTATATGACAAAGATTCAAAAGCACCCATTGCTTACTGCAATGTGTTGATTCCCGAAGAAGGGACAGGAATATTAACAAACCCGGATGGCTCTTTTAAAATGATAATCAAAGACAGAGATGCAATGACTTTAATGGTTATTCATACTTTTGGTTATAAAAGTGATTCAATTCGTGTAGTTGCTCATCGCAATCATTATGAAGTTATGCTCATACCCGAAAACATAGAGCTTAAAGGTGTAGTTATTTCAGGTTCTGCCCATACAGCACATTTTAGAGAAAATCCGATTCCTTTAACAATGGTTACTCCTGAACAAATTGAGTCAGGAACACAGAGTAACATTATTGATGCATTGGTTAAAAATATTGCCGGATTGACATCGGTCAAAACTGGTCCAAATATTTCTAAGCCCTTTATTCATGGATTGGGATATAACCGTGTACTCACTCTTTTTGACGGAATCAGACAAGAAGGTCAGCAATATGGAGATGAGCATGGATTAGAGGTTGATGATTACAATATAGAACGGGCAGAAGTAATCAAAGGACCTGCAAGTCTGTTGTATGGTTCGGATGCCTTAGCCGGTGTCATCAGTTTGTATTCTCCTATTCCAAACCAAAATGATGGTAAGTTGCACGGGAAATATATTTCAGAGTATCAAACCAATAATAATCTCATAGGAGAGGGCATTCATTTAGGTTATGCAAACAATCGTTTTTTATTTGCAATGCGTGGCTCCTATAGATTAGCAAAAAATTATAGAAATCCGATTGAAGGCAGGGTGTATTTAACGAATTTTAACACAATGAATTTTTCGGCTTTGGCTGGTTTAAAATCAAAAAAGGGATTCACACATATTCAATTTTCGCTATATAATAATTTGCAAGCTATTCCTGATGGAAGCAGGGATTCTGTTTCGCGTAGATTTACAAAACAAATTTATGAAGGCAATAATGACGATATAACCAATCGCCCCCTTGTATCAAATGAAGAGCTTAACTCTTATAACATCTCTACACTTGCCCAACATATTCAGCACAACAAAATTTATCTCCATAGTATGTATGTGCTAGGCAAAGGAGATATAGATGTGTTAGCAGGCATACAGCAAAATGTCAGAAGAGAATATACTCATCCTACACAACCGGCTCAAGCAGGAATGTTTATGAAATTGAATACAATGAATTACGGAGTACGTTATAATGCGCCTAAGGTGAATAATGTATCAGTTTCTTTGGGTGTAAACGGGATGATACAACACAATACAAACATGGATGCAAGTGATTTTCCCATACCCAACTATCATTTGAATGAAGGAGGTGTGTTTGTTTATGCAAAATGGCAACAAAATCGCTGGAATGTGAGTGGCGGTGTGCGTTACGACCTTAGAAATGTTCAATGGGGGGATTTTTATGTGGGATTGAATCCTCATACCGGTTTTGAAGAGCAATTAACAGATACTGCAAATCGCCAACCTGACTTAAGATTTCAAGCATTTTCAAACAACTATAGTGGGATAAGCGGTAGCGTAGGGCTAACATTCAAAGCCACTAAGCAATTGACCCTAAGAGCCAATATAGGACGCGCTTACCGCGCCCCCAATATCACCGAATTAGGCAGCAATGGATTAGATCCGGGTGCACACATTATTTACAAAGGTAACAGAAGTTTTAAACCTGAATTTTCGTTTCAAGAAGATATTGGTTTGCATTACACAGATAAAGGTATTTCGGCAGAAATCAACTTGTTTAATAATCATATTCAACATTTCATTTATATGGAAACACAAGCCGATGCAAATGGCAATCCGATTTTGGATGCACAAGGCAACAGAACACAGCAATATCAGCAGTCCTCTGCACAACTATATGGTGCAGATATGATGTTCTCTCTGTTTCCACAACGAGTCAAAGGGTTGCGATGGGATAATTTGATGAGTGTTGTTTATGGGTTTAATCGTAACCCGCTTTATAAAGGAAAAGGTACGGATGGAGAATTTCTACCTTTGATTCCACCGCTCAAGCTCATGAGCAGTGTGGTTTATGATTTCAAATTAAAGTCAAAGTCATTTTCATCCATCACCCCTAAGGTTGAATTTGAATATAATGCCCCTCAAAACAGGTATATGGGATTGAGTAGTACGGAGACTGCCACACCCGCTTACTTATTGTTCAATCTGGGGGTAAGTGCTCAGCTGCGTTTCAACAAACAAAATAAAATACTGTTTGTTTGTCATGTCAATAACTTGATGAACACGGTTTATCAATCTCATTTGAATAGGGTAAAGTATTTTGAATATTATACCCACTCAAGCAGCGGATATACAGGCATTTACAATATGGGCAGGAATATAGTGTTGAAGGCAGTCCTGTCTTTCTGAAAAAACAGAATCAACCTCATCTATGACAATATCAATTCCTATAATTCAAGTCCTGTATCGTACTACATTATTGCTCATCAGCGCTGGGTCCGTATAGTCCGGGGAGTGGAATATTCAGTAAACGCAAATACACTGTCAATTGCCCTCTATGATGAATTTGATGATTGAGTGCAGAGGTACGTATGGCATCGCGCTTATTCAGGTTCTTGATGATATTTTCACCAAATCTCAAAGTCCATTCTCTGTCTAAGTCATTTTCTGTGATTGTGTTGAGTGCTTCTTCAGATGCTTTTGCACCTGCAATCACTATTAGCACTAATTCTTGTGTGTGATTGATAACCACTTTTGGATGATTTGCTAAATCTAATTCAGACGCTTTTGCAATCAATGCGGGCCATTCGGTCAGTCCCGCAGTATGAGCAGCCAGTGCTATTAATGACATTGACTTTGCATGAGGTCTCCAAATAAATTTATCTTCAGGGATTCTTTCTAAAAGTTTTATTGTGCTTTCAGCTTCTCTTTTTATCTCTTGTATAAGTAATTGAATGTAAGTCATAGCTAATCTAATTAATGGATGCGAAGTTAGTTTAAACCATGAATGTTACTTGATGGAGATTCGCTTAAATCTGTATAATACTGCATGAATAAGAATGGAGTTTTGCAAGCAATGCGATTGAACTCGAAGTACTTGCCTGATGAAATACTTTGTAATATTTGTAGCACAAAGCATTTTTATTACTTTTGACTTGCTCTAAAAAAACATGTTCACTATGAAGAAACCAATACTTGCTATTTCAATGGTTGTAATGATGTTGTTCACTGCAGCTTGTAAAAAATCAGATTCAAAAGATGATAATTCAACAGTACCAAAAAAGGAGTATGAATTAATCAAAATGGGCACTCCTTACGGAGATATGTATATTTGGTTGTATGACAAGACAGTCAAGCACAAAGAGAATTTTATCAAACTGAGCAAAGAAGGTTTCTATAACAATCTACTTTTTCATCGAGTCATACCTAATTTTATGATTCAAGGAGGAGACCCCAAAGGTGATGGTACAGGTGGACCCGGATATACAATTTCCGCAGAAATCTATCCTGAAATTACTCATAAACGCGGCAGTATTGCAGCAGCGAGACTGGGTGATGCAGTAAATCCAAACAAAGAATCAAGCGGTTCTCAGTTTTATATTGCCGTGAGCACTTCCGGCACAGCACATTTAAACGGTCAGTACACCGTTTTTGGTGAGGTTATCAAAGGCATAGAGGCAGCAGATTCAATTGTGAGTCAGCCCAGGAATATGTCAACCAACAAGCCAAATCAGGACATCCCAATGCAGGTGTCGGTTGTTAAAATGACAAAAGAGAAAATTAAGAAAGATTTTGATTTTGAAGTAACAGAGTAGGAGACCTAATGCTCTTGCCTATTTTTAGTTAAAGCAGTGTTGTATTCAATCCAAAATGTTTGAGAGCAAAGGATTAAACCAGCATTTTTACAGGGTCTTCCATATATCCTTTGAAAGTTTGCAAGAACTTACTACCCACAACACCATCAACCACTCTATGGTCACAGCTTAATGTAACTTTCATAATTTTCTTGCCTACAATTTCACCGTCAACAATAGCAACCGTATCTTTTACCGAACCCACTGCAAGGATACAAGCATCGGGCGGATTGATGATAGCTGTAAATTCATCTATGCCAAACATACCTAAGTTAGACACCGTAAAAGTATTACCTGCCCAATCTTGAGGTTGTAATTTCTTTTCTTTTGCTTTCTTTCCAAACTCTTTCACCTCAGCACTGATGGCTGAAAGTGGTTTTTGATCGGCAAATCGGACAACGGGAACCAATAACCCTTCGTCAACAGCTACTGCAACACCAACATGTATATGGTTGTATGTTCTAATTTTATCTCCTAACCAAGAAGAGTTTACTTGAGGATGTTTTCTCAATGCCATGGCAGCTGCCTTCACGATGATATCATTCACAGAAATTTTGACATCGCCATTTACATTCATTCTTTCTCTCGAATTGAGCACATTGTCCATTTCGATTTCCATTGTCAAATAGAAATGAGGTGCTGTAAATTTGCTTTCAGCTAACCGTGTAGCAATTGTTTTGCGCATTTGAGACACAGATATTTCGCTGAAACTTTCAGTGCTGGCAATATATGCTGCACCACCGGTTGCAGGTGTGTAATTTTCAATATCTTTCTTTATGATTCTGCCACCATCACCGGTTCCAACAACAGCATGAATGTCTATGCCTTTAGATTCAGCAAGTTTCTTTGCCAAAGGTGAAGCTTTCAAACGTCCGTCATTATTTGCAGTATGAGTAACATTAGCAGACACTTGCGGAGTTGTTGCAGGTGTTGCAGTTTCAACTGCAGGTTTTGTTTCTTCTTTGTGGTCTGTACTGCTATTGCTGTTTGCTTGAGCCAATAGAGCAGAGAAATCTTCCCCTTTATTTCCCAGTACTGCAATGGCACCTCCAATAGGCACTGTGGTACCTTCGGTAACCAATAATTCTAAGAGTGTTCCTGATTCGAAATTCTCTAAATCCATTGTGGCTTTATCTGTTTCAACTTCAGCCAAAATATCACCGGGTTTTACTGCGTCACCTTTCTTTTTGTTCCATTTAACCAACACACCTTCTTTCATGGTGTCGGTCATTTTGTTAAGGGCTATGAGTTTTGCCATTATTTCAATTGCTTTTTATAGAGGTGCAAACCTATCTAAATTCAATGGATTTACAAAATTGCAGATTTGTAATTTTGGATTACAAATGCTTAAGTAAATGTACAGTTCTGCTATCTTTACAAGAACATTGTTGGAAGAGAAAGTCTCTATCTCACATAGTCGCTTCATCTTTTAAGATTGGGATTACAATTAATCTTTTTTGATAAATGTAATGTGTTGTAAATACGTTCAAATGGATACGACCGTGTCCGTTATGGTGAGATTTCTTAAGACCGGTTCAAAGTTCCAGATGTAGTAAACAGGGACTGAACAATTTAGACATTCACAAAAATTCCATATAGAAACTATGTAAATCCTAATTGAAATCCTTCTCTGTTTGACAATTTGTTTCTATACATGATTTAGGACAATAAATACTTTCATTTTAGTAATAAAAATCGCACTTTTGAACCGCTTTGAGCAATACTAAAAATAATATTTACTTCGCTTCTGATTTTCATCTTGGATTTGAAAAAGAGACAGATAATCACAAACGAGAAAAAGAAGTTGTGAAGTGGTTGTCGATGATACAAGATGACGCTGCAGAAATTTACTTGCTTGGAGATATTTTTGACTTTTGGTTTGAATTTAAGACTGTTATTCCCAAAGGTTTTACAAGGTTTCAAGGCAAAATTGCTGAGTTGGTAGATGCAGGAATTCCTGTTACAATTTTTAAAGGCAACCATGACATGTGGATGTTTGGATATTTAGAAAAAGAGCTGGGTGTGAAAGTGATATCTGACGAATTGATTATTGAAAGAAATGGTAAGCGTTTTTTTCTGCATCATGGCGATGGGCTTGGAAGAGGAGATTACGGTTATAAATTCCTGAAATCAGTTTTTAGGAATCCTTTTTTTCAATGGCTTTTTGCTCGTTTTCACCCCAATTTTGGTATTAGTTTAGCCCGCTATTTTTCTTCACGCAGCAGGCAGGCAAATTACCGTTCAGACTTAGAATACAAAGGAGATGAAAATGAATTTCTTACACAATTTGCAAAACAAAAACTGAAAGAAGAGCATTTTGATTATTTTATTTTTGGACACAGGCATTTGCCTTTGGACATCCAATTAGAACAAGGCTCTCGATATGTTAACTTGGGTGAATGGGTTACTCATTTTACGTATGCAGTCTATGATGGAGAGCATCTTGAATTAAAAACATATACCGGCAATCTTATTGCATAGGCTTCCCATGAATATTCATTTAATCAGAAGAATTTATTATAGGCTTAAAGTTGCCAATGCATCTTTGCGCAAATCCAAATTTGGTATAAAGCGAGGGTATCTTCATCGCAACGAGGTTCAAAAATTTGATGATAGCAATCTGAAAGATGAGTATCAACAAGAAGTTTATTTGCGTGCAGTGCAAGTATATCATGAACATAATCTTCACGGTGTGCTTGACTTTGGGTGTGGTTCCGGCTATAAGTTGATGAAGTATTTTGAAAACGCTTCCAAAGCCGGTGTAGAGTTAGATATTAGCTATCTGAAAAAGATTTATCCTAAAGAGCAGTGGTTTGCATTTAATGATTCACGTTGGGAAAATTATGACGCGCAGTTGCTGCTTTGTTCTGATGTCATTGAACACGTAGAAGACCCTGATAAATTAATGCAACAACTCTCTCGCTTGCATCAAATTAAGTATTTTATTTTTAGCACACCTGATAGAAACTTGGATATGTCTCCGTGGAAATATGGTCCGCCAAACAATGAGTGTCATTACAGGGAATGGACTTTTGAAGAGTTTGGAGCGTATGTAGCTCAATATTTTAAGGTGTTAGAGCATACAATTACAAACCCGGTACAAAGAACCCAGATGGTTATTTGTTGTTCTCGGCATTAGACGCATTTTGCTCATCTTGCATTTTTTGCATCATTTCTAATAATTCCGGAGAAGGTTGCATTGCTTCAATTTCTTCTTGTGTAAATACTCTTTCGACTTTCATCTTAATCAAATAGGGAAGTGTTGGGGTGGAATAGATTAGCACATTGTCAAATAAGCAATATTTGTCGATAGGGTAAAATAATTTAGGGAAATTGTAAGTTCTTGCACCTTTTGGACTTACACCTATCATTTGCTTATTTTGTTCAAATACTATGTAGCGATTTTCCAAGAATGCAATATAACGAGAACTGAGAAAATCTTCAAAATTGCCTAAGATGGTAGTTGATTTAACTTTGTAATATTGGGGTTTAGAAAGTGGTATGCTCAGCATATAAGTTCCCATAGGACCTTTGCGTTGTGTTTTGTTCAGACTGTCCAATTCCTTGTCTGATACAAATTGAATTCCTTGTCTGGAATAGAATAATGAGCCATCAGGTGTCTTTGCATAGCTAAACGGTTCTCTTTTGGTAAATTTATTCATGTCCACTGTAACCAATGGCACAGGATAATTATTTGGTTCGTACTTGCTGAAGAAACCGTAATGAAAATTCACGGCATATATGTATCCGTCATAATAAAAAAAGCTGTCAGAAAGGTCGTTATGGTGCATGTTAAACATATCCACCCACGAATTGAATGGGCACGAACCTTCGTAAATTGAAGGTAATTTTGGCTTGCCTTTTTCGTAATCCAAAGTAATTGGAAATCCGGTTTCATCTCTGGTTATGATAAATCGTTCTGTATAAATCGGTGTGTTGAAACCTGCTGGCACTGTTGCCGCCCAAACGGTTTTCTTTCTTTTGATATAATAGCAAATCTGAGAGGGTTTGCCTTTGTATTCAGCAATCAAGTATATGTATTTTCCATCTGAATACGGTGCACTGTTAACATTTGCAAAAGGGAGTTCATCAATTAATACTCCATCTTTTTTACTTACACGTTCTATATTGTTTTGATTTCCAAAATAGACATTGTCTTTGTCAAACCAAACTCTATCATTGAATTGGGAACTAGACAATGTATATTTCCAGTTGTATCCATCCAGATTTGTAATTTCCTTTTTGTCTTTATCATCGTAATAGAATGCTTTGTTATTATTTGTGATAATAACCCATTCACCATTGTTGTTAAAAAACTGCTTAACCACCAGATTGCTATCTGAGAATTTGATAACATCCTGAGCATTTGTAGAAAGTGTCAGGCAGGAAATGAGGAGCAAGGAGAGTATTTTATTAAAATGATTCATAAGACTGCAAGTTTAGTGTATAAGAACAGAAAAGAATATGCCAAAATGATAAAAATGCCTACTTTTTCAATGAAGCCAGCATTATCAATGCAGTAGCAGCAGCTTCAACTCCTTTATTTCCATATTTGCCACCGGCTCTATCTTGTGCTTGTTGAAGGTCTAATGTTGTAAGTACTCCGAAAGTAACGGGCTTATTATATTTTAACCCCACTTCCATAATTCCGTTAGCACAAGCATTACACACAAAGTCAAAGTGGGGAGTTTCGCCTTGAATAACGCACCCCAGACAAATTACAGCATCAATATAGGAAGATTCAGCTAATTTTTGTGCTGCAAGTGGCAACTCAAAACTGCCGGGTACTCGAACGGTTTTAATATGGTTTTCGGTACAGCCTGCTTGTATGAGTGTTTGGTATGCACCTTCAAATAACTTTGAAGTGATTTCCGTATTCCAATCAGATACAACAATGCCGAAACGTGCAGTCTCGGCATTGGGTATGTTTTCTATGGATGAAAGATTTTTATTTTGTGTTGACATCAGGATTAAATTTACCGTTCTTAGCTTCAATCATTCCTTGATATTTATCAAGTTCGGTTTTGAAATCTGCAGGTGTGTTTTCGTCCTTTTTGAGTTTAGCAATGAGTTGAAGCGCATCTTCATATTGTTTTAATTCAATATAAACATTGAGGGCTTTTCTTGCATGAATTGGGGTTGTCAATTCATTGGTGTTGTAGTCAAGAGCTTGTTTGTAATATTTTAAACCTTCTTTAAAATCGCTTTTTTCTACATAAGCATCACCAATGCAAGCTAATGCAAGTGCTCCGACAAGTTTATCTCCATTGGAGTCAAATTTTTTCAAGTATTTTATTGCATTGTCATACTCACCTAATTTAAGATAGCTGATACCTGCATAGTAATTAGCCAAATTACCGGCTTTAGTGCTTGAATATTCAGAGCTAATTTGAACTGCGCTCTTAAATCCGGGAGCTCCGTTAACTACAAGACTAAAAGAATCTTGTTTGAAATAATCTTGCACTTTGGCTAAAACTTCTTGTGATTCTTTTTGTTTTGGTTTCAAAATGTAGTGTTGATATGCCAAGTATCCGGCAACTACTACAATGATAGCTCCTACTGTATAAATAATTGCTTTTTTCTTCTCTTCAACAAACTCTATCATTCTGTGATAGAACTCGTTTTCTTCGTGATTATGGTCTGTCATTCAGGGATTAAAATAAGTGTGGCAAAAGTAATATTTTGTTTGAGAAAAAATTAATCCATTATAAAAGGATAATCTCCAATATAAACATCTGTATAAAGTTCTGAAGCATCAGGGAATTCGCTATTTTCTGCAAATTCAACAGCTTCATTAATGATTTTTTCAATTCTGGCATCTTGCTCATCAAAGTACTTAGTATCTCCAAATTTGTTCTTTAGCATGGTTGCCTTGGTTGTTTCAATTGGATCTTTTTGTTTGTACTCTTCTAATTCTTCTTTGCTTCTATATCTAGCAGGGTCAGACATGGAATGTCCTCTATATCTATAAGTCTTGATTTCTAAGAAGGTTGGTCCATCCCCTTTTCTCGCTCTATCCACTGCTGATGCAATAGCCTCATGAACGCTTTCGCATGTCATGCCGTCCACTTGGAAAGATGGCATGTCGAATGGAATACCCATTTTGTAAATATCAACTTGATTGGTAGTCCTTTGTAAAGAAGTTCCCATGGCATATTCATTGTTTTCAACAATAAAGATAACAGGGAGTTTCCAGAGCATCGCCATATTAAACGTTTCGTGAAGCGCGCCTTGTCTTACAGCCCCATCTCCCATATAGGTTAAACATACATTGCCTGTTCCTTTATATTGTTCAGCCAAAGCAATACCTGCCCCCAGAGGAATTTGACCTCCTACGATTCCGTGTCCGCCATAAAATCTGTGTTTCTTTGAAAACATGTGCATTGAGCCACCTTTACCTTTGTTGCTTCCGGTAATTTTCCCGTATAATTCAGCCATCAAGTATTTTGGTTCAATGCCAACTGCCAATGCGTGGCCGTGATCTCTGTATGCAGTAATAAGCGGGTCGTTTGGACCGATTGCACTCATTGTGCCGGCTGTAATTGCCTCTTGTCCGTTATATAAGTGTAGAAAGCCTCTGATTTTTTGTTGGCTATACATTTGAGCACATTTCTCTTCAAAACGTCTGGTTAATAACATTAACTCATACCAATTGCGGTAAGTTTCTTTTCCAAATGTTAGCTTTGCGGTCTTACTCATGAGTATTTTTTTAGTGAGCGCAAAAATATATTTTTTTAGTTTACAGACCAACCTGAACTATGTGGCTTCATAAATTGAGATTATCTAATTTTAAAAACCATAAAAAAGTCGAGGTTGAATTGCCGCAAGGATGGGTTTGTATTACAGGTGATAATGGTGTAGGCAAATCCAATATCCTTGATGCAGTTTGGTATTTGGCAAATAGCAGGAGTTATTTCAACAACCTTGACCAACAGTTGATTTTGCATGATAGTCCCGGCTTTAGCATCAAGGCTGAGTTTGTGAATGATGTTCCAATAGAGATAGCGTGTCGCTTAGAATCCGGAAAGAGAAAACAAGTCTTGCTTAATGATGTTCCGGTGAGAAAACTGTCTCAATATCTTGGCACTATACCCGTTGTCATGATTACACCTTTTGATATTGGATTGATTTTGGATGGAAGTGAAGAGAGACGTAGGTTTATTGATACTGCATTGTGTAAAGTGTATCCGGAATATTTACAAGCATTGGACAACTATAAACGAGCACTTGAAAGTCGAAATAAACAACTGAAAGCCTTTGCTAAATCTGGGAAGAGAGATGTGGAATTGTTGGAGAGTTATGATATGGTGTTAATCAAGAATACTCCTATCATTTATGATTATCGAAGCAAGTTTGTTGCAGAACTTATTCAATATTTCAGACCTGTCTATGCTAAGCTGTCTGGTGATATTGAAAAAGCCGAGATGGTCTATGTTTCGCAGATTAAAGAACGAACAATGGCAGAATGGTTGGCGATGCAATTAGAAAAGGATTTGATTTTGGAACGTACAACAAAAGGTGTTCATCAGGATGATCTAGATTTTCTCATTCATGGTTTTTATGTGAAGAAATATGGCTCTCAAGGTCAAACCAAGTCTTTTGTTATTGCTATGCAAATTGCATTGTACGAGTGGCTAAGAGAAAAAAAAGGAGTAGCACCTATACTGTTATTGGATGATATCTACGAAAAGATTGATGCCGGACGGGCTGCATCCTTAATGCAAATTATTCATGACCTCAAACCGCAGCAAGTGATTGTTACGGATTCTCATAAGGAAAGAGTACAAAAGAATATTGCGCATTTTGAAGGAGAGCATTTCTTTTGGGATATGTAAAAATTAAGCTAAATTTTTCTCTTGTCGTAATAGTATTGCTCAATGAAAGTCTTTTCAGGAAGATTCTTTGGGTTAAAATCGTTGTTCATAATAGTTCCTCTCAGAAAAGCTACAAATTTCTTTGTAGGCATTTTTGATTTTGGCTGCATAAATGCTTTGACATAATTCTTTTTTGTGATTCTCTTTAATAAGTTTGACTTAATTGAACCGGTATAATGCAGTCGTGATTGTATGAAATAGTCATACACATCCATTTCGAATGGTAAAAACGCTGAAAGTCGGTTATAGGCGTTGTTTGCAAAGAGAAAATTCTTTGAGTGATTTCCGGAATTTCTTAATGTATCAGTGAGAAAATGTTGAAATGGATATGTTATATCAGGGTTGTTTTTACTTTGTTTCCAAAATATTTCTGCAATTGCATGAGGTATTTCAAAATTAAGTAATGGGAAAAACCTTCTGTTCAAAGAGTTCTCCAAAAGATTTGAGCGCCCATGATCCACAATTAATAAATGAACGTGTTGTGTAAAACGATTTTCGGGTTTGCCTGATTTGAGCAATATTTCCATGGGATATCCAAACTGCCCAAGTTCATAAGTGCTGAAGAGATTTTTTGCGAGTTCTAATTCAACTCCATTATTGACTATGCTTTCAATACCTGCAACGAATATGAGCACTTTAGCATTTGATACTGCATCAAATTCATTGCGATTTGCAGTGCAATAGTATATATGTCCTGAGTTAGAAACCAAAAATTTAGCTTGTGCAATCACTAAGTCGGGCACTTGGTTTTTGTTTTTCTTGTGAAATTCTTCTAAAGAATCGATTTTAATCGTATTTCCTAAGTCAATTTCGGAGCTTGTTTTTGAGGAGATGAAAGCCGATTTGTTGTTGTTTGTTTCTAAAATAGATTTAATCGTATTGACCGAATCTTCAATGTCATTTCCCCATAAAATGTTTCCTCCTGTACGCTTTGTGGCATTCTCGAACTCTAAAATGTTTTTATCCAGTTCTTCTACAGTTTTCCATCTGTAAAAACGCAACCGTTTCTTTGCAAGTTGTGGTTTCTCAAAATGTGAAAGGGCATACTTAATTCTTGAGTTGAATTCCTCAAAATCAATCTTGTCTTCAAAGTGTATTTCGGAATTGTTATTCATGAATTAAGAATTAGATTGTCAATAAGCCGTACACCTTCAATATATACCGCAGCTAAAATAATATACTTTTTATTCTTTTCCCAATGTGTTGGTGTGTCTAAATCATCCATAGCAGCTATTGCTAAATATTCTACTTGGATGCCATGTTCATTGAATAATGCTTTTCCTTCAGTTTCTATCGCTTGCGGAGTTCTTGAAGGAAACAATGTTTTGCAAAATGAAAGAGTTCGATAAATCCGAGCTGCTTTATTTTTCCCTACCTGACTCAATCGTAGATTGCGTGAACTCATTGCCAATCCTGAAGGCTCGCGTACTGTTGGTTCGAGAAAGAGGGCAATAGTAGGAAAGTAAGTATTGATTAGTTCTCTCACTACCAAACATTGTTGAAAATCTTTAAGTCCAAAAAATGCTGCCTTTGGTTTAATGAGAGAAAAGAGTCTGTGTAACACTTGTACCACTCCGTTAAAATGCCCTTGTCTCATTTTCCCTTCTAACTTAGAATCAATGTGGCTTATGTCAAGTGTGATATTTTGTAATCCGGGTGGGTATATATCTTCAACAGAAGGAGCAAATAGTAAATCGCAACCCGCATCTTGAACAACTTCAATGTCTTGTTGCAAGTTGCGAGGATATTTTTCAAGGTCTTCGGGATTGTTGAATTGAAGGGGGTTGACAAACAAAGAGACGATTACAAAGTCAGATTTGTTTTTAGCTGCTTTAATCAAAGATAAATGCCCTTGATGCAGCGCCCCCATAGTTGGTACAAAGCCAATGTCGCTATGTTTGTGTGCTGCACTTATTGCAGTTAATTCTTTGACGGTTTTGGCTATTTGCACTGCTTCTAAATTTGTTGTTATTTAAGGCGGAAATCAGGGGCAAAGAAAACTTCAAAAAGGTTATTTGGCAAATTAACGATAAAAATATATTATCTTTGCAGTGCTTTAATAAACACTACTCAATAAATAAGATATGGCAATTACAGGAAAGAAAGTATTATTTGTGTCATCGGAGATGAGTCCATTCTTAGAAGAATCACAAGTCTCTTCAATCGCAAAACATCTGCCTCAGGCAATTCAAGAACACAACAACGAAATCAGGGTCTTAGTACCGCGTTTTGGGTTAATCAACGAGCGGAGAAATAGATTGCACGAAGTAGTCCGACTTTCAGGGATTAATATATCAATTGGGGACAACGATAACCCATTGGTTATTAAGGTTGCATCAATACCGGGAACCAGAATTCAAGTGTATTTCTTGGATAATGAAGATTTCTTCCATCGCAAACACTTGTATCATGATGAGAACAAAGAGTTCTTTGATGATAATGACGAAAGAACAATTTTCTTTTGTAAAGGGGTATTGGAAACGGTTAAGAAATTAGGTTGGGCTCCCGATATCATCCACTGTCAAGGATGGATGACAAGCTTGATTCCTTTATATGTAAAGACTATCTATAAAGACGAACCGGTATTTAGAAACTCAAAGGTGATTTATTCTGTTTTTGCAGAAAAAGATAATGCTTGTCTGGGCGAAGAGTTCGCTCAAAAAGCGAGTTTGAATGAGTTGGACGACAAGCATTTGGAATGTTTTGGCAAAGCTGATTTCATGGGAATGCATATTGGTGGTGTCAGTTATTCTGATGCAGTCATTAATTGTTCTGACTGTCTTTCTCCTGAACTGAAGGAATATATTAAGGGTAAACCCAATTTGAAGCACCCTGCAGGAGACATAGAATATTTTGCAGAAAAATACGTTGAGTTTTACGGTTCTGTGTTAGACAAATCATAATCAGACATCAACCTTTGAAACATCTTATTAAGAAACAATCTTTTATATGGGTCTGCATTTTGCAGACCCTTTTATTTGTATTTACTTCAGGTTGTAAAAAACGCGATGATTTAATTTCGTTGAACACAGGGTCTATTGAGCCAACCGACTTGTATTATACAGATACACTTACTGTTTTGAGTTCAACCATTAGGGAAGATTCTATTCCGTCTCGTATGTCAAGTAATCAACAACTTGCCGGCAAAATGAACGACCCGGTGTTTGGTATCAGTGAGGCTGCTATTTATACGCAAGTACGTTTAGCTACGCTGAACAATTTGATTGAGGCTGTTAATGGTGCAGATTCCGCATTCATTTTTCTTCCATTTACTTCTACTATTGCAACGTATGGCAACCTCAATTCAACCCAGCAATTTGAGGTGTTTGAATTGGATGCTGATTTGGACGCAACTAAAACATACTATTCAACTGATAGTGTGTTGTACAAACCAACCTCTATTGGAACTTACTCAGGTATTTATAATTTCTCCGATAGCGTCATGGTGAAAGATTCTGTTGTTCGTAATGTGCTACCGGGTATTAAAATTTACCTTAGCAATGAGTTTGCCAATAAGTTGATTGATGCAGGTCCAAATAATATTAATACACAATCTTCATTTGTTTCTTTTATGAAAGGAGTTTGTATTAAGCCGATTGGTAATCCCGCTGCAGGAGAAGGTGCTGTTGTAGGTTTTAATTTTAAAGCGAATGCTGCTCAAATTCATGTCTATTATGACGGGAATAAACATGCTAATTATCTGTTAGATTCTGCTGCCCTTAAGTTTTCTCAATACAAATTTTCACAACAACCTGCAGAAATTTCGGTTCAAAAAGGACTTGCTGCCGGGAATTTTGATACTACTTACGTACAGGCATTGACCGGTGCTAAGACTTTTTTTAGATTTCCGAATCTTTTTTCACTCGCAAATAATGAAAAAATATTCATCCACAAAGCAGAGTTAGTAATTCCTGTTTTTAAAGATTTGGTTACAACAAATTATAAAGCTCCAACTCGATTATTATTGAATCAACCGGATGAAAAAACCGGTAGAAATTTACCCTTGATTGACTTAATTACTTCTGAATCAACTTATGGCGGCATATATGATGAAGCACGGGGGCAATATAAATTCACAATCACAAGACATATTCAAGATGTTTACAGTGCATATTTCAACCATGGAGATGATTTTAATTTTGGACTCTATTTGACCAATACTATAGACTTGCCAATTACTCCTGCCAGAGTTGTGATTGATGCAAGAAAGGACAATCCGATAGAACAACGCCTTAGATTAATTATTACCTACTCAAAACTTTAATTATCATTCTAAAATGGAAAATAAAAGAAAACCCTATCAACTTGTGAGTTTAGATTGGAAACAAGAACGCACTGTTTTTAAAGTTAAGAGAGTTGAAATAGGAGGTGATAATTTTAATGTTATAGCCGGTCCATGTGCCGTTGAAAATGAAGAACAAATACATACAATTGCTTCCTATTTATCAAAGAGAGGCGTTCATTTTTTGCGTGGGGGAGCATATAAGCCCAGAACGTCTCCTTATTCTTTTCAAGGACTCAAAGAGGAGGGGTTGAAATATCTTAAAGAGGCAGCAGATAAGAATCACATGGCTGTCATTACTGAAGTCATGGATACCAACTTGGTTGAGAAAGTATATGAATACACTGATGTTTTTCAGGTTGGAACACGCAATATGCAGAATTTCCAATTATTAAAAACACTTTCAAAAACCGATAAACCCATCATGTTAAAACGTGGATGGAGTAGTACAATAGAAGAATGGTTGCTTGCAGCTGAGTATCTTTTATTGGGAGGGAATCCGAACGTTATTTTGTGTGAACGAGGTATTAGAACCTTTGAAAATTCAACAAGAAATACCTTAGACTTAAATGCCGTTGCATTGGTAAAGACGCTTTCTCATCTGCCTGTTTTTGTTGACCCAAGCCAAGCAACAGGTCTTCGTACATTAGTACACCCAATGAGTCTTGCTGCTATGTCAGCGGGTGCAGATGGAATAATGATTGAAGTGCACAATCAGCCTCAAGAAGCGCTTTCTGATGGAGATCAATCTGTTTATTTTGACCAATTTGATAAGATATTGGAAGACGTAAATTCTTTGTCAAGCCTTGTTGGTAAACGTCCCGACTTTAGAAAACAGGTCAACATTGAAAATTAAAAATAATTCAAATTTTGATTTGCATTGTTTTTAATGAATATATATCTTCGCGCCCTCTTAAAGAGATAGTTCTCAACAAGATTAAGGTCTGGTAGTTCAGCTGGTTAGAATACGTGCCTGTCACGCACGGGGTCGCGGGTTCGAGTCCCGTCCAGACCGCAAGTGTTAAAGCCAATTCGTTGATTTAAACGAGTTGGCTTTTTTTGTTTTGAAATAAATGCACATAATCTGCATGCATAAATCTTGCATAACAGATTAGTCTAAAAATTCACTTCTGAATAGAAGCATAAAGAAAGGGTTCTTCATTACAATTATCTGCCAATATTCCGACTTTGACATTTCTTGAAACTGCTTGTCATAATTGCTCACAAAGGTGTGTCTTGTCCTAAAATAGGTTTATACCAAAATGTGTAAATATCAGGATTTAATCTTAACCTGTAAACTTTTTAAGGACAATACAGGTTGCTTAGATTTAATTAACGTATTTGCCGTTCTTGGGCTTGAGTTCTCCGGTGATTAACATAATACCGTCAATCAACCATCCAATTCCACAGAGTCCACCGGTTAAAAGGTATAATATTCCGATTCCGTAATGACCTAAATACATCCTATGTATGCCAAGTGTGCCAACAAAAGCCCAAAGTAAAACAGTAACAAGGAGGCTCCTGTCGTTTGGGTCTTTTTCTCCATTGTGATTACTTTGTCCAAAAGATACATATCGATCGCTGCTTATGACTGTACTTGTGCCATTAGGATAGTTGATGCGAACAATTGAAGATCTTTGTTTGACAAAGACAGGTCCGTTTGGTTTGTCACATTCGCGAAATTTGACTTCGTTATCGGATATTTCTAAGACGATGGCATTGATTTGTTCTCCGTTCTTAAAAACAATCACATCACAACTGTCTCCATTTGATGCAGTAGTTGCATGAGCTGCAACTGATTTTGTCATTACAATAGTTGAATATGTGGGCGCAAATTCAAAATCCTGTTTGTTTGAATATTCTCCCCAAATTGAAGTCTTATTTTGAGAAAAGGGTCGTAATGTAATTGGATTGCTTGTTCTGCGAGATTTGCTTTGCTCTTTGCTACTGTTGTCATTTGAGGTAAATATTTTTTCAATATGAAAACCTTTGTTATGGACTCTTTTTTGCAAACTGCACGAAGTATATAAGGTAGAGATAACAGTGAGTACAACGATTGTTATAATAACTGTGTTGAGTTTATTGCGTATAATTTTCATGGTTATGAATTTTCTCAAATGAAAGGCAAAAGTATGGTTTCAAAACAAAATACAATTCAGTCATAATATATTTCAAAACCATCATCGTTTGACTCAGTGAATTGTCGAATGTCAGGTAGCTTAATTTTACTTGAATGTGTACATTTGCACTTTCAAATTATAACAAGCAAAAATGACCAGGATATTTGAACCCTTTAGAATAAAATCAGTAGAACCTATTAAGTTCACAACAAAAACCGACCGCGAAAAGTTTCTTAAAGAAGCACATAACAATGTGTTTTTAGTTAAAGCAAAAAATGTATTGATAGACCTATTGACCGATAGCGGTACCTCTGCAATGAGTGCGCAGCAATGGGGTGCAATGATGGTGGGAGATGAATCTTATGCTGGTGCAGAGAGTTATTACCATTTTGAAGCTGCGGTTAAGAATATCATGGGCTTCAAACATATTATTCCAACCCACCAAGGACGTGCTGCCGAAAAAATCATTGGCTCCTTAATGGGAGGTAAGGGCAAATCCTTTGTGAGTAACTCATTTTTTGATACAACACGTGGGAATATTGAGTTTTCAGGTGCAGAAGCCATAGATTTTTTAACAGCAGAGGGTAAACAACCCTCCTTGATTGCCGATTTCAAAGGGAATATGGACACAGTTGCACTCGAACATTATATCCAACAAAGAGGTGCAGAAAATATTCCTTTATGTGTGTTAACGATTACAAATAACTCAGGAGGAGGACAACCTGTTTCTATGCAGAATATTAAAGAAACCTCCGCAATTTGTAAAAAGTATGGAATACTTTTCTTTATTGATGCATGTCGTTTTGCAGAAAATGCCTATTTTATCAAAACCCGTGAGAAGGGATATGAGAACAAGTCAATTTTAGAAATTTGTCAAGAAACTTTCTCTTATGCAGATGGATGTACAATGAGTGCCAAAAAAGATGCCCTTGTGAATATTGGAGGTTTTATTTGTATGAATGATGATAAACTTGCTATGGAAGCTAAGAATTTGCTCATTATCATGGAAGGTTTTCCTACATACGGAGGGCTTGCCGGAAGAGATTTAGAAGCAATTGCGCAAGGTCTGCATGAAGTGTTAGAAGAGGATTATTTGGAATACCGTATTGGTACTATGAAATATATAGGTGAAAAATTGACTGCAGCAGGGGTTCCAATTTTGCAACCCACCGGTGGTCATGCGGTTTATCTTGATGCAAAAGCATTCATGGCTCATATACCTCCACACCAATTGCCAGGAATTGCACTTACTAATGCGCTCTATATTGAAGGAGGCATTAGAGGAGTCGAGATTGGGTCTCTCATGTTTGGTAAATATGATGAAAAAGGTGCCTATGTCCCTGCAACTTTAGAGTTGGTTAGGTTAGCAATCCCGCGTAGAGTTTATACTCAAAGTCATATGGATTATATGTGTGATGTAATCATTGATGTGTACAAGCAAAGAACTCAGTACAAAGGCTATAAAATCACTTATGAAGCTCCTTTACTTCGACACTTTACTGCTCACATGGAAGCGCTATAAGCTGTGAACGCTAATTATTCTACTTACTTTTATTATTAATCTTATGACATATTTCAATTTAACTTTCATTGCTGCTCTGTTTATGTATGGTTGTGGGAGCAGCCAAAACACTACCACCCCAAGTTCAACAACTACAGAGCCGGTAACAACCACGTCAACACCGACTCAGAAATTTATTAAGAATGTTGATGCACAAACCTTTAAGCAATTAATTGAACAAGAAGAAGGTATTATTTTGGATGTAAGAACACCTGAGGAAGTTGTTTCGGGTCAAATTCCTAATGCAAGTACAATTAATTTGTATGATGCAGATTTTGCACAGAAAATCAATCTGATGCAGAAAGATAAAATCATTTTTGTCTATTGCCGCTCAGGAGCTCGAAGTGCGCAAGCAGCTCAGACGCTCAGCCAAAATGGATTTGACAGAGTTTATAATCTACAAGGGGGAATCATGGCTTGGCAAAATCAAGGGTTTGCATTGACTACACCTACTGCAAAACCTGACCCGAATATCAAATCAATGACATTAGATGATTTTAATGTGCTTATCAAAACAGATAAACCTGTTTTAATTGATTTTCATACCGTCTGGTGTTCGCCTTGTGTCAAAATGGCTCCAATTATTGACCAGATTGAAGATGAATTTGGAACTAAAGCTGTTGTGAAAAGAATTGATGTAGATAAAAGCAAAGATGTGGGTAAGGCATACAATATAACAGGAGTGCCTGTGTTCATTATATTCAAAAATGGCAAACAGGTTTGGAAACATAATGGTATGATTTCCAAAGATGATCTTACTGCTGAATTAAAGAAATATTTGTAATCTTACTTATTCTTATTCATGTCTGGTGCAGATGCGATAAACATATTTGTCAATTCTGGATAAGGTACGTGATGTATAGCCCGTTTTTTCATAATATTGCTCCACTATGGAAACAAAATATGGCTTTATAAAACAATCAATAAAGGAGTTTGAAGGCTACCTTGCAAATTTAAAAATTGCCAGAACAGTAGTCAAAATTCAACAGCACCATACATACATACCGGCTTATATTCATTTTAAAGGGAGCAATCACTTTGAAATACAAAAAGGAATGAAGAACACCCATGTCAGTGTTAATGGTTGGGCAGACATTGGGCAACAATTATCTATTTTTCCGGATGGCAGTATCGTAACAGGGCGTAGTTTTGAAACAACTCCTGCATGTATTTTTGGTAACAATGCGCATGCAGTTTGCATTGAAAACATTGGTAATTTTGACAAAGGTGGAGATGTGATGACCCAAGCGCAACGCGAAGCAATTGTTGCTGTTACTGCTGCATTATGCAAAAAGTTTAATTTGGTGCCCAACACCAATACTATTGTCTATCATCATTGGTTTAATCTGTCAACGGGAGTGAGAAATAATGGAGCCGGAGGAAATAAGTCTTGTCCGGGTACTAATTTCTTTGGAGGAAATAAAGTTGATGACTGTGCTAAAAACTTTATCCCTTTAATTGTTGCTAAACTTGCGAATAAACCACAACTACCAACAGATACATTAAAAAAATATGTGGTCGTAACGGCAAGTTCTCTTAATATCAGACAAGGACCTTCGGCTCAAAAACCCAAGGTTGTCAATAGAACTGCTGCGCAATTAGGCTCTATTCTAAGGGTTTATGAAGAAACAAATGCATGGTTGAGAATATCATCTTCAGACCAACATTGGGTTGCGGGAAATTATACCGTTGAAGTAAAAAGGGCAGAAGTGAAGGCAAACATGCTCAATATAAGATCCGGAGCCGGTTCGCAATTTCCTAAAATTGACAGCTTGGTTAAAAATACAGAAGTGTTTATTGTAGCACAACAAGATGGCTGGAGTCAGATTAGTATGGAGTCAAAATGGGTGAGTGATAAATACTTGAATTTTAGTTAGTAAAACTTCAATTTTTTCAATGAAATCAGTAGTTAGCTTTGATGTAGAGAAGGTAAGAAATGACTTTCCACAGATTGCCAATAATCATGATCTTGTATATTTAGACAATGCTGCAACTACATTCAAGCCATCACGTGTGATAGAGGCAATCAGCACTTTCTATGCAACTGATAACGCAAATGTGCATAGAGGCATACATAGCCTAAGCCAAAAGGCAACAGCAAAGTTTGAAATGGCACGCAATACTGTTGCCCGATTTATCAATGCAAATACTTCAAAGGAAATTGTTTTTACAAGTGGTGCCACAGAATCAATAAATCTTGTTGCTTTTAGTTTTGGAGCATTGCTGAAACCGGGTGATGAAATTCTCATTTCAAATATGGAACATCATTCTAATTTAGTTCCTTGGCAACAATTGTGTGAACGCAAGGGCTGCAAACTCAACGTAGTTGCTGTAAATGCAAATGGAGAAATTGAAGATGATGACTTTGACAGACGACTTAATGAACAGACGAAAATCGTTGCCATTACACATGTTTCAAATACGCTCGGCACGATTAATCCTGTAAAAAAAATCATTACAAAAGCGCATGCTTATGGTGCAAAAGTATTGATAGATGGTGCCCAAAGCGTACAGCATTTGTGTATTGATGTTCAAGATTTAGACTGCGACTTTTTTGTATTCTCAGGGCATAAGTTATTTGGACCTACAGGTATTGGGATACTTTATGGTAAAGAAGCGCTTTTAGAAAAAATGCCACCCTATCAAACCGGAGGTGAAATGATTGCAGATGTTAGTTTCCAAGAAATTAAATTCAATGAAATTCCATATAAATTTGAAGCCGGAACTCCAAATATTGCGGGTGCAATAGGATTGGCAGAGGCGATTCTTTATTTTACTCAGCTAGATAGAAACGAATTGTTGGAATATGAAAATACACTGCTTACCCATGCACTTGATGGACTGAGTCAAATTAAAGGGATGCAAGTACTGGGTCATGCTTCGCCTCAAGCGCCTATTATTTCATTCAATGTTCAGCATGTTCATCCTTATGACTTGGGAGTGTTATTAGACAAACAAGGGTTTGCAGTGCGTACAGGACATCATTGTACCCAACCTCTCATTGATTTCTTTAAGATCCAGGGGACTGTTCGCTGCTCACTTGCTTTTTATAATTCAAAGGCAGAGATAGAAAAGTTTATCCAAAGTGTTGACAAGAGTGTAAGCATGTTAAGAGGATAGAAAATGACTATACAAGAAAAACAAGATGCAATCATTGCTGAATTTGCGCCATTACATACTTGGATGGAGAAATATGAACATATTATTCAAAAAGGCAAACAACTGCCGACAATGGATTCCACTTTGAAAATAGATGATAATCTCATTAGAGGATGTCAGGCAAAAGTGTGGTTATTTGCTCATGTAAATGAAGGGAAAATCCAATTAACAGCAGATTCGGATACGTTGATAACAAAAGGCTTGATTGCACTCATTATTCAGGTATTTCATAATGAGTCTGCTAGAGAAATATTGAAAGCAGATTTGTATGTTTTTGATAAAATCGGATTAAAAGAACATTTGGAACCTACGCGTGCAAATGGCTTACTTAGCATGATAAAGCACATAAAATTATTGGCTTTAAGTGCCGGTAGATGAGCTATAATATGACGTTAAAGCATACATTTGTAACATGGATTTACAAGGTACAATTGCTGTCATTACGGGAGTTTCAAAAGGTATAGGCAAACATCTCTCAGAACAATTATTAAACAAAGGTGTGATAGTGTATGGTATTGGTCGAAACAACTCAATACACCACCCTCATTTTACTTTCATCCGATGTGATGTACGTAAGCAAGCAGATGTTGATGCAGCGTTTGATACCATCTTTCAAGATACTCATAACAAGGTTGATATTTTAGTAAACAATGCCGGTTTAGGTTATTTTGGTTTATTGGAAGAAATGCCTGTTGGGCAATGGCATGAAATGTTTGAAACCAATATTAACGGAATTTTTTATTGTGTAAGAAGGGTGTTGAGAACAATGAAACAAAGAGGAGAGGGGCATATCATTAATATTGCATCCACTGCGGGATTGGATGGTATGGCTCAAACTGCAGGATATTGCAGTTCTAAATTTGCAGTAAGGGGTTTTAGCGAGTCCTTGTATAAAGAAGTGCGTGAATATGGAGTGAAAGTAACTTGTGTTTATCCCGGCAGTGTCAAAACAGATTTCTTTAGAAATAGCCCTGTTATAAAAGCCCACGACAATATGCTGATGCCTGAAGAGCTGGCAAGTTTTTTAGTACAAGCATTAGAAACATCAAGTAATTTTCATCAAGTCAACTTAGAAGTTAGACCTTTAATGCCTAAGGGTCGCAAAATGTATGAATGATTAATGGCTGTTCTCTAAGCCAAAAATTTTGGCAGATTCGAGTGCTTGCAGATGTAGCATCTCTAACCCATTTTTTATCTGTGCCCCACGAGCTTTGCACTCTCTCAACAATAGAGTTTCTTCGGGATTATAAATTAAATCATATACAAGATGTTGGGGTGTAATGGCTGACAAGTCAATATCTATACAAGAATCTGGATATTGAGACATGCCCAAGGGTGTAGTATGAATCCAAAGTTTGTGAGAATGTAATATTTCTCTGTTTAGAGATGTGTAGCTTGTGGTTTCGTTAGATAGACTCCTGCTCACAACCAAATATTGGATGTTGAGTTGAGTTAATGCATACTTAACCGCTTGTGCGGCACCGCCATTTCCAAAAATCAATGCCTTGTGATGTTCATTTTTCAGCAAAGGTTTTAAACTTTGAAGAAAGCCAATACAATCAGTATTATACCCTGTTGTAACAATCTGTTGATGTGTTCTTTCTATCTTCATACAATTAACTGCGCCTATCATGGCTGCATGGGGAGGTACTTTGTCGAGGTAATTGATGACAGATTGTTTGTGGGGAATAGTTACATTAAGTCCTATTAAATTTGGGTGATTGCGGATGAGTAGTGGTAACTGATTGATTTCCGGAAGAGGAAAGAGTTTGTATGAAAAATTGGTGATGTGATTTGTGGCAAAATACTCCCCAAACCATTTTGGAGAAAATGAATGAGCAAGCGGAAAGCCGATTAAGCCGATTTCTTTTTCCATTTTGCTTTCACAAATTCAATAATGATAGGCAAGATAGACACTAAGATAATACCTAAAATTACCTTTTCAAAGTTGTTTCTAATAATGTCATTATTGCCGAACCAATATCCTGCTAAAGTAAGCAGAATTACCCAAACAGCTCCGCCTATAACATTATAAGAGACGAATTTGCCGTAGTGCATTTCCCCCAATCCTGCGACAAAAGGTGCAAATGTTCTTACAATCGGTACGAACCTCGCAAGTACAATGGTCTTTGCACCGTGTTTTTCAAAGAAATGATGGGTCTTTTCCATGTATTTAGGGTTGACAAGTTGTTTTCCTCTATATTTCCAACCTAACACTTTATTGCCGGCATACTTGCCAATAAAATAATTGACTGTATCTCCCAATATGGCGGCAATTAAAAGGAGAATCAACAATATCCAAATGTTAAGAACATTGTCTTGTGCTGCAAATAATCCTGCAGCAAAGAGCAGAGAATCCCCTGGTAGGAAAGGCATAATCACTAAACCGGTTTCAACAAAAATAATTAAAAATAAAATTGCGTAAATCCATACTCCATAATGATCAATCATTGCTCCTAAGTGTGTGTCTAAATGGAGGAAAAAGTCTAATACTTTGTGTAACATAATTGAGGCAGGCAAAGCTATCTTTAATTTATAATTAATAGTAGATAAAAAAGTGTATTTTCGCACCCTCAAAATTTAAAAGCAAAGAATAGTAATTATGAATGATTATTTGATTTACTTGATTCCCATTGCAGGAGCCATAGGTTTGATAGTGATGGCTATTAAATCCGCTTGGGTTAACAAACAAGATGCAGGAGACGCAAAGATGCAAGAATTGGCTGGTTATATCGCAAAAGGTGCGATGGCATTTCTTAAAGCAGAATGGAAAATCCTTTCTTACTTTGTTGTAATTACCGCAATTTTATTAGGATGGAGTGGTACTTTGGTTGAAACCTCCAGTCCTGTGATAGCAATTTCCTTTGTGATAGGTGCTGTTCTTTCAGCAACAGCTGGATATATTGGAATGAATGTCGCAACAAAGGCTAATGTGCGTACAACACAAGCAGCGAAAACAAGCTTAGCTAAGGCGTTAAAGGTTTCATTTACCGGAGGCACTGTGATGGGATTAGGAGTTGCAGGATTAGCAGTTGTGGGTTTAGGCTCAATTTTCATCGTGCTATATAATATTTTTGTAATCAACACCGGTGGAGATGTGAATGGAAAAGAGATGGAAACTGCACTGGAAGTCTTAGCAGGTTTTTCATTAGGTGCAGAATCTATTGCACTTTTTGCACGTGTAGGTGGTGGAATCTATACGAAAGCTGCAGACGTAGGTGCTGACCTTGTTGGAAAAGTGGAAGCAGGTATTCCTGAAGATGATGTAAGAAACCCCGCAACCATTGCGGATAATGTGGGAGACAATGTAGGAGATGTTGCAGGTATGGGTGCTGACCTTTTTGGATCTTATGTTGCAACTATTTTGGCAACTATGGTTTTAGGTCGTGAAATTGAATCATTTGACAATTTTGGTGGAATAGCTCCAATTCTTCTTCCTATGGTTATTGCCGGTTTAGGTCTTATCTTTTCTATTGTTGGTACTTTGTTTGTTCGAGTATCAAATGAAAATTCAAGTGTGCAAAAAGCATTAAATATTGGTAATTGGTCTGCAATTATTCTGACCGGTATCACAGCCTTTGGAGCCGTTAAGATAATGCTTCCTGAGACAATGGAAATAAGAGGTTATGAATTCTCTTCAATGGATGTCTTTTACTCTATCGTTTTAGGATTGATAGTAGGTGCATTAATGAGTATTGTTACAGAATTTTATACAGCTATTGGTAAACGTCCTGTTAATACTATTATCAAACAATCAGCAACAGGTCATGCTACAAATATTATCGGAGGACTTGCAATCGGTATGGAATCGACAGTGATTCCTATTATTGTTTTAGCTGCCGGTATTTATGGCTCTTATGAGTTTGCAGGGTTATATGGTGTGGCAATTGCTGCTGCCGGTATGATGGCAACAACTGCCATGCAGCTTGCTATTGACGCATTCGGACCTATCGCTGACAATGCTGGTGGAATTGCTGAGATGAATCAACTACCTCCTGAGGTAAGAGAAAGAACAGATAACTTAGATGCTGTCGGAAATACTACTGCTGCAACAGGAAAGGGTTTTGCGATTGCTTCTGCAGCACTCACTTCATTGGCATTGTTTGCCGCCTTCGTTGGTGTTGCGGGTATAGACAGCATTGACATTTTTAAGGCGAAGGTCTTAGCAGGATTATTTGTTGGTGCGATGATTCCTTTCATTTTCTCTTCTTTGGCAATTGCTGCTGTGGGAAGAGCTGCAATGGATATGGTGAATGAAGTACGTAGGCAGTTCAGAGAGATAAAAGGGATTATGGAATATGAAGCTCGTCCTGAATATGAAAAATGTGTAGAGATTTCTACAAAAGCATCAATCAGAGAAATGATTGCTCCCGGTGCTATTGCCTTATTAACGCCTGTGGTTGTTGGATTTATTTTTGGACCAGAAGTTCTTGGAGGGCTATTGGCAGGTGTTACTGTTTCTGGAGTTTTGATGGGAATTTTCCAAAATAATGCAGGTGGTGCTTGGGACAACGCTAAAAAATCATTTGAGAAAGGAGTTGAGATTAATGGAGAAACTTTTTACAAGAAATCTGAACCTCACAAAGCATCTGTAACAGGTGATACAGTTGGAGATCCATTTAAGGATACTTCCGGTCCTTCTATGAATATTTTGATTAAGCTAATGTCAATTGTGGCGTTGATTATTGCACCGCATTTGAACAGTGCCAATTCATCTATGGGTTCTGCATGTTGCAGCAATAAAGCAGAAACAGAACTTTGTATTGATAAAGATGGACATGAACAGGCTTGCCATAATATGGATAAAGAGTGTTGCAAGAAGGGTATGGAGAAAAAGGAATGTTGTAAAAAAGACAAATCTGATAAGACTTGTTGCAAAGATAAAAAAGAGAAGAAAGGCGCATGTTGTAGCCATAAAAAGGAAAATCAAGAGCCACAATCAACCCAGCTTGATAGTTCCGCTCATTTGCATAATCACTAATAATTTTATTTGTATTCTCCCTCTTACAACTGTCCAAAGACAGCCGTAAGTGGGAGTTGAGGGATTCGAACCCCCGACCACTTCCGTTTGTAAACGGGATGCTCTAAACCAACTGTTTAAAAGGATTCGGGGATATTTTGAGTTTTAATCAACTCTTGGATACGGGTTTTAGATTTCCAGCTTTTAATTTCCTTTTCTCTAATCAAAGCATCTTCTTTATTGTAACACTTTTCGCAAAAAACCAGTACCCAATCTTTAGCTCTGGCAGTGTATCCCTTATGTTTTGAGAGGTGTTTGTTTAATCTGACCCTGACATCACCGGCAGTGAACCCACAATAGAACCTGTTTAACACATTAGAGAAAATAATGTAAACTGAGAACATGCTTATAAACAAAAAAGGCTGTCCAAAGACAGCCGTAAGTGGGAGTTGAGGGATTCGAACCCCCGACCCTCTGCTTGTAAGGCAGATGCTCTAAACCAACTGAGCTAAACTCCCAATATTTCATCTCAGCGAACCTCGACCACTCCCGTTTGTAAATGGGATGCTCTAAACCAACTGAGCTAAATCATTGTAATATTGTTTGTTAAAGAACTGAATCTCTTGCTAAGAGGGCTGCAAATATATGGTTAAAATGCAATTCCAAAAATTTTTTTTAAAAATTAAATCAATGTTGATTTGTGTATTAGTTTTTTCGTGTGAACACTACTCTTGTGTTGTTTTGCGTTTCTTTAACTACAACTCTAAACATAGGTGAAAAAAATACTCAAAATTGTCTCCATCACGCTTCTGATTGTAGTTGCAGGACTTACAATTACAATTTATTCATTGTCGGATAAGTTGGAAAAAGTGCTCTTGAAAGAAATCAATGAACAGTTAGCTGTTGAAGGTTCATTCAAAAAGTTAGATGTTACTTTTTGGACTACTTTTCCGAATGTGAGTTTGCGTATGGAGCATTTGACGCTCAAAGAATCCACAACTTTGATTGATAATTATCTATTGGAAGCAGATGCATTCTATTTACAATTTAATTTAGTTGAGGCTATATTTGGTAAATATGAGTTAGAGAAAGTATCTGCTGATAATTTGATTCTTCGCCTTGCGGTAAAAGGAGACAAGGAGAATTTTGTTCTTCTTAAAAGTAACAGTACTGATTCCATTAATGACAAGCGAATCAAGATTGATTTAAAGGCGATTCAATTGCATGATGCACAAATTGAATATCATGATTTGAGTGACACCACAGTTATTGTCTATGATTTTGAACGAATTAAGTCTAAAGGTAAAGTTGAAACGGATAAAGTTGATTTTAAATTAGATGCAAAAGGTGCATGCAAGAAATTTGTGATTAGTGGAGACACTTTACCTGTTGACAAAGTAACTGCTCTCAATGCGCAATTAACTTATGAAATTGAACAAGAAACTCTTTTTATCAAAAAGGGGAGTCTTGATATTGACAAAACACTCTTTGGGGTCGAAGGTTCTTTTGTTTTTGCTGATATTGACTCAATGGATTTGAGAATTAATTCTAAAGCAAGTAAGATTAGTAAAATTGCCGTTTTGATGCCGCAGTCTGTTGGAGATGTTTTTATAAAAATGAAGTCTGAGGGTGATTTTAATGTAAGTGCTCAAATTGCAGGTAAATTTGGAGGAGTCAACATCCCGACAATTGAAGCACAGATAAAGATAAAAGAAGCTAAGCTCTATCCTGTTAATGGGCAGAAACCCATGGAAAACATTAATCTAAACGCTAATCTTACCTTTTCAAAAAGTACGGAATATGTACAAATACCTGTCTTTAGCTTTAAGTTAGGTGAGCATAATTTTGGCGGTAATATTGATTTAAAAGGTTTTAGTGACCCTTATATAGCCGGAAATTTGAAGGGTAAAATAGATTTAGGATATTTAAACGATTTATTTGATTTTGAAGGAGTTCAAATGAGTGGGCAGTTGGATTGTAACATTAATTTAATCGGTAAAATTTCTGAAATAAGTTCAATGAAGCAGTTCCAAGATAAAGGCGTGATTGGGCAGATGCAGTGGAGCAATATTTCCTTTAGTTCACAGCATGAGATGTTTAAAAATTGGGAAATTCAAAATTGTAATGCAGGCTGGAAATTAAAGGGGAATCAACTGAGTGCGAATAATATTACCGGTCAATTAAACAATGCTGATTTTAAGTTAAATATTTCTTTAGATGGATTGTTGCCTTTTATTTTCAATGATAAGAAGATGGAATTGTATGCAGATTTGGTAACTGATAGAATTGAATTGCCTCTAGAGATGTTGGGAGAACATAATAGCGATTTTAATGAAGATGTTGATACAGCTACAGATTTGTTTACAATGTTTCCGCAACATTTAACGCTTGATTTGAATTTTGAGGTGGCTGATTTCAAAGCGAAGAATATTTCTATTACAGACTTTAAAGGCGCATTGTTTGCCAATGAAAACCAAATTAAGTTTTCAAATATATCAGGAGGATTAGTAGAAGGAAGTTTTACAGGCTCTGTACTGATTAAAAAACATGATGAGCAAAGTGTTTTCAGCAATGTGGACATAGAAGGAAAGGCTCTGAATATTCACAAACTTTTTGAAATGTTTGATAATTTTGGTCAAGAGGAAATTACGGCTTCTAATTTTGAAGGTAAATTGGATTTGAATACACAAATGGTTTTGATTATTGGTAGAGACGGCTCATTCTCAAAGGAGAATCTTTATGCATTTTCTGACTTAACAATTAAAGACGGGATTCTTAAAAACTATGAACCTATGAAGTCGCTCTCTGATTATGCCGAGGTGTCCGAATTGGAAAACATTCGATTTGGGGTACTCTCCAACACCATTGAAATCAAGGATGGGGAAATTAATTTTCCTTTTATGGACTTAGGAAATAGTATCTTAAACATCAAAATTATGGGTAAACACAATTTTGATAATTATATGGATTATACATTTAGAGTTCGTCTTTCCGATGCCTTAGCTGCCAAATATCATTGGCGCACAAAAAAGAACAAAGAGGATTTTGAAGATTTGGGAAATAAAGGGGTTGCATTGTACATCAGAATGACCGGTTATCCTGATGACCTGAAGTTTAAGGTTGAGAAAATTGGGGTAAAGCCAATTTTGACTCAAGAATCAGTTAAGTCTGAAGTGAAAAATGCACGCGAAGAATTTAAACAGACACTTAAACAAGAGTTTTCATTAGAAAAGCGCGAAGAGCGAAAAAAACAAGAGGCTGAAAACGAGAAAGTTGACTGGGACGAATAGCAGGGTGTTTTTGCTTTTATTTGCAAACTGAAAATTTATGGTACAACTTTTGGCTTAGTGTGCTAAAAGGTTTCACTTAAATATCCAACTTTATGAACAACACTACAATTTTTGCCCGTAAGGGTGTGATGTTAACAGCAGTTCTTTCATTTTTTTCATCCTTTGAGTCGAAAGCACAAGAACAACTTGGATTAATTAATTCTAATTTCTCCGGTACAAATGCTGTTTATCTTAATCCGGCAAATATTGCCACTCCTTTTAACATAGCATACGTAAACCTTTGGTCAAGGGGTATTGGATTTCAAAATGATTTCTTGAAGTATAATGCACCTTTTAAAATTAATAAATGGGCAAATGACAGAATTCCGGATGAGTACTTAGATCCTTATGGGAATTTTGATTTCAAACAGTCATGGCTAAAGCAAATCAATTTGAACGGCAATGCGAAGAATTTTAATTTCAATCAAGATATAAGAGCATTATCATTAATGCTTCCTGTGGGTGAAAAGACTTTTATTTCTTTGAATTTACGCCAACGTACAGGTATTCAAATTCAAGGATTAGATGAAGACTTGGCAAGGGTTGCGCGATATGGAATTAACAATACTAAGTTTGATTTGTTTGGAAATGCTGCCAATCAGTTGCAATATGGAAAAGAACTAGGAACTAAAAGCGGTTTTAAAGCTCATTTTGAATCATGGCAAGAATACAGCTTTTCATTAGGTGGAGTGATTAAAGAGAGTAAGACACACTTGCTTTCAGGTGGAATAACACTCAAGTATTTGAGAGGCATGGGACTGGGACATTTGAGCAGTAGCAATTTGAGTTTTACTGTTGAAAATGGAGATTCAGTTACATTGAATGCGGGTAGTTTTGACTATGCTCACACGCAAGAAAATGCTATGATGAAACCTCTGATACAACCGGTAGAATGGTTTGACCAAGCCACAACAGGACATGGTGTTGGGCTGGATATTGGGTTTAATTGGATGAAAAAGAGAAGTCGTTCTTCGTTTAGGAAAAGTGGTTTCTGGGACTGGGGATGTAACTATTATCAACAATATGATTGGAAGTTTGGTGCTGCTTTAATGGATTTGGGATTTATTCAGCATAGAAAGGGTGTAAATGCTTATAACGTTGATTTTTCTTCTCCATTTGGGTTAGGGGTAAGAACAAATATGCTCAATGGATTCACCAATGCTTACAGAGATGGTTTTGATGATGTGGATGCAGATTTAATCAACCGACTGCCTGCATCTGATGTTACAAACAAAAACACTTTTACATCTTATTTGCCTGCTGCGTTTACCGCTCAAGGTGATTTTAGATTAGGAAACAGAACCTATTTAGGTATAAACTATCAACAAAGCCTCAAATCCACTACGTCTTTTGGATTGAATGCTGCGAATTTTATTTCTTTTATACCGCGTATTGAAGGGTATTTTGCGGAAGCCGCTCTGCCAATTACAGTATCTAATACATTCAAAAATATTAATGTAGGGTTTTATACTAAATTGTGGATTTTCCATATTGGTTCTGATAATTTAGGAGGATTGTTAAACCTATCTGCGAATAAAGAATTTACAGGAGCTTCTCTTTATGGCGGATTTTCTTTGCCAATCCCTTATTGTACCGGTGGTTCTTGGGTAGAAAATAGAACCAATACTAAGATTTACCATTATCCTGAGGAAGAAAAACCTGAAGACAAACCAAAGGATGAGACTAAGCCCGATTCTGTTATACAACAACAACCGGATACTGTATATATTACTGTGAAAGACACCGTTCAAGTGCCTCAACAAAATCCTGATTGGGAGAAAAAAGAATTAGAATACAAAAACAAACAAAAAGAGTTAGAAAAACGTATTGAAGAATTAGAAAATAAAAAGCCTAATACTACAGCAAATTGTGTGGAATGTGAGAAGAATCTTAGAAATGAAAGAATTAATAATGAGAAGACTCGCAAAGATTTAGTTTATGAAAGAGAAAGAAATATCAACCTTGAGAGAGAAAACAATACCCTCAAAGAGAGGTTACATATTATAGAAACTCAAAAAATCAAGTGCGAAAATGATAGAACTGCTAACCTAAGAGAGATAGATAATCTGAATAAAAAGATCTCCGCCATTGAGTTGGAATTAGCAGATTGCAGAAAACGCACTACTCCTGAAAGACCTGATGAAGAAGTAAAGAGGCTCAACGATAAAATTGTGCAGTTAGAGAATGATAAAAAGAATCTTGAGACACAAAGAGACAAATGCAATAAGACCAATGATGAACTCGCAGTTAAAATCACTCAGTTGCAAAACGATGCGGATAAGTGTAAAAAAGAACTTGAAGAATATAAAGCAAGGGTAGAGAAACTCAATAAAGAGAATGAAAAGCTCAATATTGATATCACTAAAGCACGCGACAGTATAAAGATGTTGCAAGCCAAAATTACGGATGGTGAGTGTAACAAGAAGTTAGATGAATTGAACAACAAAATTATTTCGCTTGAAACCGATAAGAAGAAATGTGACGAAGAAAATGCTAAGAAAGAAGTTGTTATCCTTAACTATAAAAAGGATATAGAAGCTAAAGACAAGCGTATTAAAGAATTGAGCGATTCGCTCAACGCAATTGTCATCAAACTAAAATCTTGTAACGAACAATATGATAATGCGCTACGCGAATACCAATATGCAATGCAGCAGGTGAAAGATTTGCAGAAACAGCTCAAAGATTGCCAAGATAAAGCACAATCCGGGAATAATTCAGGGGGTAACAATGACGCTGAAATCCAAGCATTGCAGAAAAAGTTAGATGATGCCAATGATCAAGTAAAGACACTTGAAGCTAAGGTTGTCGAACAACAAACGCAATTAAGCAATATGCAAAGCAAACAAGATGAATTGAACAAAAAGTTGAAAGATTGCGAAGATTCAAAATCAAATTTAGATCAGACTGCTAAAATAAAAGAATTGGAAACAAAGATTACTGATTTGCAAAACAAATTAGATAAGTATCAGTCTGATTTAACTCAATCCCAAAACAAGGTGAAAGACTTGGAAGCTAAAATTCAGCAATGTGAGAACGAAAAAGGTAAATTAGGAACTGGCGATAATCAAGATGCTGACAAACGTATAGCAGAAATTGAAAAAGAGAAGTCAAGCCTTCAACAACAATTGGATGAAGCTAACAAGCAATTACAAACCAAAGAAAATGAATTTGCAAACTTGAAAAAACAAGTTGAGAGCCAGAAGTTGGAACTTGCAAATTGTAAAAAGAATCAAAGCAATTTTGATAAAGTGCTGCATGATAAAGACTCCATACAACGCGCAAATATTCAATTACAAAATGATTTGAGGAACTGTAGAGAAAATAAAGAAGGTCAAGGGAATGTGATTCCTGGTACCAATACACCATCCGAGACCAAAGGAAATTCATCATCCGTCATCATTCCTTCGGGTTCATCTCAGATTCCGGGTGGTATCAATGGAGGAACTACTAGAACCGGTAGCAGAACGAGTACCAATACGAAGCGCACTACTGAGACCGGAAATTCAAAAACCGAGTCAGGAACTTCTTCCAATAGCAATACGAACAGAGAGGGTTCAACTAATTCCAATCGTGGAGGAAGACGTTAAAAATTTTTAAAAAATATTTCATTGTGTAAATAGTTTGAGTAATTTTGTTGCTCAAACTATTTACTTGTGATAGATATACTGATTTCGTCCAAAACTCGTGTTAAGTTGCTGCTTAAATTCTTTTTGAATGCAAGTACCAAAGCGTATCTGCGAGGTTTGGAAGAAGAGTTTGGCGAGTCCACAAATGGGATTCGTCTTGAGTTGAACCGCTTTGAAGAAGCAGGGATGCTACAGTCATATTCTCATGGGAATAAGAAATTTTTTAAAGTTAATACTAAACACCCTCTTTTTGAAGACATTCATAACATTGTCCTCAAGTTTGTAGGCTTGGATAAAATCGTGGATTCCATCATTAGTCAATTGGGAAGTTTGGAAGAAGTGTATGTGGTCGGAAATTTTGCCAGAGGCTTGGATTGTGATATCATTGACTTAGTATTTGTTGGTCAGGTGAATCAGGCTTATTTGGTTGAACTGATTGCAAAAGCAGAAATGAAAATTAGCCGGAAAATCAGATATATAACGTATGAACAGTCTGAGTTTTCGTTAGATAAAATAAAAGACGGATTAGCAGAACCGCTCCTTTTATGGAGTAAGTAAGTTTTTGCAATTCGTTGATATACTTGGCTTTGCTTGGTTAATATGTAACTGAGGAAGCGGAGCCGTGAAAAATGGGTACAGGCTAATAATAGGACAAACAGGATGAGTGTAACAATCATTGATAAACATAAAATTTGGAATGCACTCTATTTGAAATCAAGACACGAGAAAAAAGTGGCGCAACTGTTTGAAAATCTTGGATTAGAGTATTATTTACCGCTTATCAAAAGATTGAGTATCAGGTCTGACCGAAAGAAATGGATAGAAGAGCCGCTGTTTAGAGGTTATATTTTTGTTCCCGCTAATGTGCAAATTTCAGAAAAGGTCTTGTTTGTTCCGGGTGTGGTTGCCTATGTAAATTACAATGGAAGTCATGCTGTTGTTAAGCAAAGTGAATTGCAGATCCTTCAAACCCTCATTGATAAAGGCTATCACATCGATGCAGATGCGGGTAAGGAATTAGAAATTGGTGACAAAATCACAATTGCGAGCGGTCCGCTAAAGGGAATGGAAGGCTATATTTTGGAAGCAAGGGGAGATACTTATTTCTTGATTTCTGTTGAGAGTATTGGGCAAATGCTCAAGGTTAAAATCTCAAAGGAAGTCTTGGTAAAGAATTAATCATCGGGCGTTCACCACAAATAGATTGTAAGTTGATGCTTAAATACAGTTATCTGTTTCTGTTCTATCCGATTCTTGTGTTATGGGTTGTGTTGACAACCTACACTTCTGCTCCGGTTTTGCCTGAAAGACTGATTTTTCTTCACGCTTTGCTGTATTTGCTTGCTTATTTTCTGCCTTCAAATACTTTGCGTTCGGTTTATGTTTTTGCTGTCTATATCCTGACATTGGTGCTGATTTTTTTTGAAGCAGCCTTTGCTTGTATATATCATGATCAAATTACGTATTCAATCGTATATATTTTGTTGGAAACCAATGTGGCGGAAGCCGGTCAATACCTTAATGTGTATCTCAACAGTAAGATTATCACGCTGATTTTGGTGTTTTTGATTCCTTCAGTTTTTATTTTAATAGCAGTCAATAAAGCCATACATCGTTACACCCCTTCAGATTATTTTGGATTTGTCAAAACCGGATTGCATAAAGGCGGTAAATGGATCAAACACTTGTCTGTACTTGCTATTATTTTAATTAGCAGTTCGATTTATATTTCAGCGGGTCACTTTAAGCATCATGTTTTCAATAAAATGATAAAGGGTTACACGCTTTATCACCAAGAGGTGGAGCGATACAAGAACTTCCTTCATCATTCTGATAACAGTACTTTTCTTCAACATGTGGTAAATCAAGATGATGACCAAAAACAAACCTTGGTTGTTATTATTGGTGAAGCAACTGCAAGGAATCACATGGGAGTGTATGGATATTATAGAAATACTACACCTCGCCTTAAACAAATGTCAGACGCGCTTTTGTTTTTTGAAGATGTGATTAGCCCTCATGCAAATACAATTGCATCGTTAGAAAAAGTGTTGACCTTTGGTTCAACTGCACATCCTGAAGATGTTGAAAAAGGGAGTATAGTACAATTAGCACAAAAAGCAGGATATAAAACCTATTGGATTTCTAATCAAATCCCACTTGGGTTATACGAAACATTAGTAACAATGATTGGAAAAACCACCGACCGAAGTTTTTTTACAAATCTTGGTAGTGCAGAGGTGCAAAGTTCTTATGATGAAAATTTATTCCCATTTATTCAATTGGCATTAGATGAGCAGGTGAATAAAAAAATAATCTTCGTTCATATTTTAGGAACCCATTCAGTGTATGATTGGCGTTATCCTGAAGCATATAATGTGTTTACAGACGCTCCCAGAACTCCCTATCCTTCTGAGAGAGCTACCCAAGCAATCAACACCTACGACAATGCTGTTTTATACAATGATTATATAGTAAGCAGTATTATTAAAATGCTCGAGAATAATACACAAAAAAATGCAACAGGTCAATTGGTGTATTTTTCAGATCATGGTGAAGAAGTCTATGAAACGATCAATTTTGAGGGACATGCAGAACCGATTGCAACATATCCTATGTATGAAATTCCTTTTATTTATTGGACGAATCAAAGCGATAAGAAAGAGGCATATTCATCATTTACAAAAAGAAAATATATGACTGATGATCTGATTTACTCCATAGCAGATTTGATGAATATACAATTTGAAGGCAGAGATGACAGCAAGAGTGTTTTTAGCAATTCATTCATCTCAAAACCTCGCATAGTCAAAGGCGATCAGGACTTTGACTTGCAAATTTTAGCAAAGAAATAAAGACTTTATCAATTTATAAAGATGGTACAACAACATAAAATAGCAGTAATTGGTCTGGGATATGTAGGCTTGCCGCTGGCATTAGAATTTTCAAAAAAATATCCTGTATTAGGATTTGACATTAACCAAAAAAGGATAGCTGAGTTAAGCAAGGGCGAAGACCACACAAGGGAAGCTGATTTGGTAGAACTGCATGAGGCGCTTACAAGAGGCAAAGCGATTGGTCAGACACAAGCAGAATCAACCGGATTAAAATTTTCTGCAAATGAAGAAGAACTTAGCAATAGCAATGTATTCATTGTTACTGTCCCTACACCGATTAATGAGTTTAAAGCTCCTGATTTAACACCTTTAATCAAGGCATCTGAGATGATAGGCAGACACTTGAAACAAGGCGATATTGTGATTTATGAATCAACTGTATATCCGGGGTGTACCGAAGAAGTATGTGTGCCTGCATTAGAAAAAACTTCAAATCTAAAGTTCAATCAAGAATTTTATTGTGGTTACTCTCCAGAGAGGATTAATCCCGGTGACAAGGTGAATACATTGACAAAAATCAAAAAAGTAACATCAGGTTCAACACCTCAAATTGCAGAGATTGTCAATAACCTATATGCTTCAATCATTACAGCCGGAACACATCTGGCACCAAGCATGAAAGTGGCAGAAGCGTCAAAAGCGATTGAGAATGCGCAGAGAGATATCAACATCAGTTTTATGAATGAGTTAGCGTTAATTTTTGAGCGTATTGGTATTGATACAACAGATGTGATTGAAGCCGCCTCCACCAAATGGAATTTCTTGAAATATAAACCCGGATTAGTAGGAGGTCATTGCATTGGTGTAGATCCATATTATTTAGCACACAAAGCAGAAGCAGTTGGCTATCATCCTCAAGTGATACTGTCAGGAAGGCGAGTGAATGATATGATGGGCGTCTTTGTAGCCAATCGTGTTATTAAATTGATGATTGAGAAAGGTCATAAAGTAAAAGGGGAGAATGTGTTAATCTTAGGCGTTACATTCAAAGAGAATTGCCCTGATACCCGTAATACCAAAGTAACCGATATTTATCATGAACTTTCACAATTTGGGTTGAATGTTGATATATATGATCCTTGGGCAGATGCTGATGAAGTCATGCACGAATATAAGATTCAGTTGTTACCTTCTTTGAATGGCAAGCAGTATAATGCTATCATTCTTGCAGTGTCTCACAATGAATTTTTAGAGATTCAATATGAGAAACTCAAACACCCTGATGCTGTGATTTTTGATACCAAGTCGTTCTTAGACAGGTCGATGGTGGATGAAAGATTATAAAATCCTAAAAGTGTCATACTGAGTGTTTTGCGCAGCAAAACGTATCGAAGCACTACACTTTTTCATTCAAATAAAAACAAGTTAAAAAAGATATAACACTTTGTTTACAACAGAAATAAAACCCAAAACCAAATGGTATGATATAGACTTCAAAGCCATTTGGCAATACCGCGACCTGCTCATGCTCTTTGTTCGCAGGGATTTTGTAGCGGTATATAAGCAAACAGTGCTTGGTCCGATATGGTTCTTTGTGCAGCCGATATTGACCACCATTACCTTTACTTTTATCTTTGGTAATTTTGCCAAGATTTCAACAGACGGAGTGCCTCCTATAATTTTTTATTTGAGTGGACTTACCTTTTGGAATTATTTTGCAAGTTGTCTTACCGGAACAAGCAATACCTTTGTATCAAATGCAAGTATTTTCGGTAAAGTATATTTCCCGCGTCTGATAACACCAATTTCTGTAGTAATATCCAATCTCATCAAATTTGGTATCCAGCTTGTCTTGTTTCTTGTTGTCTTCTTTTATTATTGGTGGCAGGGCAGTATTCAGCCTAATGCAACCATTGCCTTGTTACCCTTATATATACTCATGATGGCAGGCTTGGGACTCGGATTTGGTATTTTTATTTCATCTCTCACAACCAAGTACAGAGACTTCACATTTTTAGTAGGTTTTGGTGTGCAGTTGTTGATGTATGCCTCGCCAATTATCTATCCATTCAGTATTTTGAGTGAAAAAATGCGGTTTATTTTAAACATGGTAAATCCTATGAGTTCTATTATAGAAGCTATCAAGTACGGATTTTTGGGCGAAGGGGTGTTTAGCATCCAGAATTTAGCAATCAGTTTTACCTATATGCTGATTCTGTTGTTTGTTGGTATTGTCGCTTTCCACAAAGTGGAGAAGAGTTTTATGGATACGGTGTAGAGGAGTAATCATGAGTGATATAGTCATCAAAGCAGAAAATATATCCAAACAGTATCGTTTGGGGCAGGTGTCGGCAGGGACAATGGCAAATGATTTTAAAAGATGGGCTTATAAAATCAGAGGTAAAGAAGACCCTTTTTTGAAAGTTGGAGAAACCAATGACCGCTCCACAAAAGGAAGTTCTGATTATGTGTGGGCACTTAGAGATATTAACTTTGAGGTAAAACAGGGGGAGGTATTAGGCATAATCGGAAAGAATGGGGCGGGAAAGAGTACTTTATTAAAACTTCTTTCAAGAGTAACAACTCCAACAACAGGAAGTATAAAGGTTAGAGGTCGCATGGCTTCCTTGCTTGAAGTAGGCACGGGTTTTCACCCTGAATTGACCGGCAGAGAAAATGTGTTTCTGAACGGAGCTATTATGGGAATGAGCAAAGCCGAAATAAAAGCTAAGTTTGATGAGATAGTAGATTTTGCAGGAGTGGAAAGGTATATTGATACACCTGTAAAAAGGTATTCTTCTGGTATGCATGTTCGTTTGGGTTTTGCGGTAGCGGCACATTTGGAACCTGAAATTTTAGTTGTTGACGAAGTGTTAGCAGTAGGAGACGCAGAGTTTCAAAAGAAATGTCTGGGCAAAATGAAATCTGTAAGTGGCGAGGGAAGAACGGTTTTGTTTGTCAGTCATAATATGGGGGCAATTCAAACACTTTGTACCAAAGCAATTTATTTAAAGAATGGTCTGCTACACAGTTCAGGAGCCACAGAAAGAATGATATCAGAATATTTGACCAATGAAGTTACTCTTCGCGGAGAATTGGATTTTAATTTGAAAGAGGCTCTCCCTGTTCAGATGATTCGGGTTAGAATGTTAGATGAAAGCAATTCTCCAAATTCGCAGTTTAAATGCGGTGAAAAATTTAGAGTTGAGGTTCTGATTGAGTCTAGGGAAAATGCAGGAAACGTTGTATTAGGCATTGGAATTGCCGATAGTATGGATTTGAATATATACTCTGATAAGTCAGAATCTTTCAGTATTGGAAATAAGACACAAAGATTGGCATATACAAACAAGGACACTATATTAGCTCCCGGTAAATATGCCTTAACATTGAATCTGTTTTTTAATGGTAAATCTGTTGACTATAAGGAGAAGGTACTAACCTTTGAAGTTTCAGAAATAACAACAAACGGAATCATTTATAACTTGAAAACGGGAGAAGGTGCAGTGGTAACTCATGGGAACTTTAATGTAGTATAAATGGAAATTTACTTAGGAATAAATTTTGACAGCCACGATACAGCTGTTTTTGCTTTAGATAGTGAGAATAAGACCCCTTTTGCTATCTCTATGGAGAGGCTTACCAGGTTTAAGCATGATACCTTGTTTCCCGTACTTTGTTTAGAGAAGTATATCCAATATAGGGAAATAGATGTAAACAAAGTTAAGAAAGTATATTGTGGCAATTCAAAACTTGGACAAAAGTCTCAGCGATACAGACTTAATCATTATGAATTTGAGATGTTTAAACGAGAGTTTTTGGGTGAGCCTTACTTGAAGGGGTATCTGAATAAACTTGGAGAATTTAACAAACAGAGTCGTTTTAGAAGAGAGATGAGTTTGTTCTTTAAGGGGAAGTTGAGACAGTACAACAATTTTGAAAAATCCGGTGAGACCCAGTTTCAATATCATATTCTGAAAGAGTTATTAAATAAAAAATTTCCGCAAGCAGAGATAGAACTGAGTTATTTTGACCATGAAGAATGTCATGCTGTTTCAAGTTATGTTACATCTCCTTTTGAAGATAATGTGTTGCTTATAACCATGGATGGGCATGGAGACCACAATCATTTTTCAAAAGCGTTTTTATTAAAAGACGGAAAATATACATTATTATCACAATCAACATCACCAGACCGTTTCCTTTACTATACAGGGAAATACTCTACATTTTGGGAGGAGTGCTCTATTGGGGGAATGTACACGTATTTTACAAAGATGTTAGGCTTTACTCCTCACGCAGATGAAGGGAAGGTTGAGGCTTTGGCAGCATACGGAAATCATCAGAACGAAGTGTATAAAAAGATTTGGAAGTGTTTTTCTGTTCAAAAGAATGCCAATGGGTATCCACATATTCTGGTAAATAAGGAAGAAGCAGAAATGTTGTTTTCTTTAGATGAGTTTAAATCCATGCTGATTCAATTTAAAAAAGAGGATTTGTGCGCTGCTATTCAAAAGTTCCTAGAAGAAATAATGTTGCAATATATTTCAGGTTTGATTGAAGTTTCCAAGGCAACAAAGTTATGTTTGAGTGGAGGGGTATTTGCCAATGTCATACTGAATCTGAGGATTTTTAGCGAACTAACCTCTGATATTTATATTATACCCGCCATGGCAGATGACGGAAGTGCAGAGGGGGCTTGTTATATGGCATATCTCGCATCAGGGAAAACCATGACAGATTTGAATTGGATGAAGTCCAACATTATGCCTTATTGGGGAACGTCCTATTCTAAGGAACAAGTTGAAACAACATTAAAGAAGTATGTAAATGAAATAACCTTTGAGGTATATAGTCCGGAATGGCCCGAAAATGCGGCAAGGTTAGTGTCGGAAGGGAAGATTGGTGCATTGTTTCATGGGAGAATGGAATGGGGTCCCAGAGCTTTGGGTAACAGAAGCATTATTGCGGATTGCAGATTTAAAGATGTTACAGAAAAAATTAATAAGTCCATTAAAAACAGACCTTTGTTTCAGCCATTCTGTCCTTCTATTTTAGAAGAAGAAAGAGAGCGTTTGTTTCAAAGTTCTTATTCTAATAAACACATGACTGCTGCCTTTTATTTGAAAGAAGAATTTAGGGATAAAATACCTGCTTCCGCACACATAGACGGAACAGCCAGGGCGCAGTTTGTATCAGAAAAAGAAAACCCAATGTTTTACAGGTATTTGAAAGAGATGAAAAACCTTACAGGCTTTGGAGTCAGTATCAATACTTCTTTCAACAAACACGGACGTACAATTGTGGAAACACCGGAAGATGCTGTCAGGGATTTTTTAGACACAAACTTGGACTTTATGTACGTGGAAGGATTTTTGGTAAAAAGGAAATGAAAGAGCCACAAATAATAAACTTTAGAAAAATAGGAAAACCGACAGAAGGCTACATTTCTGTTGCGGAATTGCAGCAGCAAATACCCTTTGAACTCAAACGTGTTTTTTGGACATACTTCACTCCCGAAGAAGTTGTACGAGGTCGTCATGCTCATTATGAAACGGAAATGGTACTCATAGCAGTAGCCGGCAGAATTGTAGTGAATACCGAAATGCCTGATGGCTCAATGAATGTTTTTGTATTGGACAAACCTGATATGGGAGTATATATGCCAAAGCTCTGTTGGCATACTATGCAGTATTCTCACAATGCGGTGCAGTTGGTACTTGCTTCCAGTTTATACAACGAAGCGGATTATGTAAGAAGTTATAGGGACTTTAAAGAGCTATCCAAATGAAATTTAACAATCGAAATGTGTACATTAGTCCAAAGGCGGTGATTGGGCAGAACGTGAAAATAGGGGATAACACGTCTATATATGATAACGTGATTATCGAAGATAATGTAACAGTTTGCAATGACTGTATCATTGGAGAGCCTTTAGGAAGTTATTATGATAACCTTAATGGTTATAACAATTCTCAAACAACTATAGGAGAGAATTCACTTATAAGAAGTCATACTATTATCTATGCAGGCGTATTCTTAGGAAATTCTTTTTCTTGTGGACATAGGGTAACAATCAGAGAAAACACAGTTTTTGGAAACAATTGTCGTGTTGGCACTTTGTCAGATATTCAAGGATATAGTAAATTTGGAAACTATTGTTGGCTGCATTCAAATGTTCATATTGGTCAAAAATCGACAATTGGTAATTTTGTATTTATTTATCCTTATGTCATTTTTACAAATGACCCGACACCTCCATCTAATATATGTATTGGACCAACTGTTGATGATTACTCACAAATAGCTGTAGGCTCGATTTTACTGCCTGGAGTGAAAGTTGGTAAAAACTGCTTAATCGGTGCGGGAACTGTTGTTGGTAAGGATGTTGATGATTTTCAATTAATGCTTGGTAATCCAGGGAAGGTTATAAAAGATGTGAGAGAGATTAAATCAAGAGAAAAGAATGCTTCTCATTACCCATGGACTTATCATTTTGAAAGAGGAATGCCTTGGGAAGGAGTTGGCTACGATAAATGGATAGACAGTCAATGAAGATTCCCTATTTAAATTTAAAAGATATAAACCTGCGCCATCAGGAGGTGTTGAAAAACACCTTTAATGAGGTATTAGATAGCGGTTGGTATATATTAGGGAAATCAGTAGAGAGTTTTGAGCGGGAATATGCAGACTTTTCAGAAACCAAATACTGTACAGGCGTTGCCAACGGCTTAGATGCTCTGATTCTTTCTCTGAAAGCCTTGGAAGTTGGACAGGGAGATGAAGTTCTTGTACCTTCTAACACGTATATTGCCTCATGGTTGGCTGTTTCTTATGTGGGTGCAATTCCAATTCCTGTTGAACCCCGATTGGATACCTGTAACATCAACCCCGATTTAATAGAAGAAAAAATTACTTCTAAAACTAAAGTTATTATGCCTGTGAACCTGTATGGTCAGGCAGCAGAATTGGAGGCGATATGCGCTGTTGCCCAAAAGTACGGCTTATTTGTTTTGGAAGATAATGCACAAGCGCAAGGAGCAAGCTATAAAGGTAAACTTTGCGGAGCGTGGGGAGATATAAATGCAACAAGTTTCTATCCCGGAAAGAATTTAGGTGCTTTGGGTGATGGAGGAGCCGTTACAACCAATACTGAAGCGTTGGATAGAAAAATCAGGGTATTGCGAAACTACGGTTCACAGAAGAAGTATTACAACGAAATCAAGGGAGTTAATTCCAGACTTGATGAGTTGCAGGCTGCGTTTTTGAGTGAAAAATTAAAGTTTTTGCAACAGGATAATACAGAGCGCAACAAATTGGCGGATATTTATAACCAAGAGTTAGCAACAGTTGGTGATTTGGTTTTGCCTCAATTGGCAGAAGGTGCGACCTCTGTATATCATATTTATCAAATAAGAACCAAACAAAGAAACGAGTTACAGAATTACCTGACACAGCAGGGAATAGGAACTGTTATCCACTACCCTGTTCCCCCTCATTTACAACAAGCCTATCAGGAGTTAGGATATAGGAAAGGAGATTTCCCGATAGCTGAGGAAATAGCGGAAACCTGTCTTAGCATTCCTTTATTTCCGGGATTATTGGAAGATGAGCAAGCATATATTGTACAAACAATAAAGAAGTTTTTTCGGTGAACCAATCTTTGCCTTTAGTTTCTTTCATTGCTGCTTGCTATAATCATGAGGGGTATGTCATTGAAACCTTAGAATCCATAATTCAGCAGGAAACCAAGGTTCCTTTTGAGATTATAATAACAGATGATTTTTCCAAGGATAACTCTGTTGATATCATTAATCAGTGGATAAAAGAGAATGAACATAAGGTTAGGATAACCATATTGTTTAATGAACAGAATTTAGGACTCTGCAAAACCCTTAATAAAGCTGTTTCCTTAGCAAGCGGGCAGTGGATAAAACCCATCTCGTGCGATGATATTTTAGAAAAAAACTATCTGAAAACTATCTGGGAATATGTTCAAAATCATGCAACCGTATCCTTGGTATGTACAGATATGTCCCATATTGATTCGGCAGGGAAACATATCAGAAATTCAAACTGGGAATATAACTGCACAGATATAAACCATTCTGTGGTTAATGATTTTAAGCACTTATTGAATGCTCAGTTTTTAAATGCTCCCACACTTTTCTATAAAAAAGAGGTTTGGGAGAAAACAGGAGGGTATGATGAGAGCCTGATATTTGAAGACTGGGATTTTTTATTAAGGGCTAAGAAGTCCTTTGAATTTGGGTTTATTAAGAAATCGTTGGTTCGGTACAGAATGCATGAGAAAAATATGCATCTGAATTTTGAAACGGATACAAGATATGTGCAGGACTCAATATCAGTTCTTAAAAAACATATTGCAGAAGAAGAAAACAAACAAATCATTAGGGAAAAAGTAGCAGAAGAAATCACAAAACTCCTCTTGATAAATGAGGAGGAGGGAATTAAAATATGGGAAGCGGAATATGAGTGGATGAGAATGGGAAAGGGAGGAAATCAGCCTCTTGTTTCGGTTTTAATGTGTGCGTATAATGCAGAAAAGTATATACAGAATGCTCTGAAATCAGTTTTGCTTCAAACATACCCGGCTATAGAAATTGTTGTTGTAAATGATGGTTCAGCAGACAGAACAGAAGCAAAAATACAGGAGTTAATAAAAGAACATTCCAATATTAAACTCATAAACCAAGAAAATAAAGGAATTGCTTCTGCGGCAAACAGGGGGCTGGGAGAATGTGTTGGAAAATATATTGCCAGAATGGATGCTGATGATATTTGTGTTCCAAACAGAATAGAAAAGGAAGTATTGTTTTTGGAAGAGAACTCTTCCTTTGCGGCTGTTTCTTCTTGGTTGACCTGTTTTTATCCCGACAGGTCTTTGCCTAAGACTTTCAAATTCAAGCAAAAGTCCGAAGACCTCAAGGCTATTTTACTGTTTGACAACCCGGTACCTCATGCTCCGGCTCTTCTTAAGGCAGATGTTTTGAAAGCAATAAAGTATGATACGGACTTTCAGGTTGCAGAAGATTATAACATGTGGTTTTCGCTTCTCAAACAGGGATATAGAGTGCATATTTTGCAGGTACCACTTTACTTGTATCGGATACATGGTGCAAACATCACTCAGAAAAAGATTAAACATGCTGAAAGAGTAAGATTAAAAGGTTTGAAAGAAATTGGGATAATTCCTACTCAGGAAGAGATGGTTTTACATGAGAAATTTGCAGTACCCTCAAATGATACGATAGAAAAGAAAGAGCTTTTTTTATTGCATAACTGGTTTTGTAAAATATTATATGGCAATGAAAGCCACTTATTTTTTCCTGAAGCAGAATTAAGAAAGCAACTGGAGCAGAGGTGGATGCACTGGTATTATCAAAACAGAAAATATCATGGAATATCTTCTCTTTTAAGGTTTTTTAATTCACCTTTTCACCGCCAAGGAAGGTATCAATTAGTAAAGGATGCTATTAAAGGAACACTTCTGTATGTCTAATAAACTTCCCATATCTGCGCTTGTTGCCTCTTACAATGAAGGACATTTGTTGGAAGATTGTCTTAAATCCATACAGTTTTGTGATGAGATATATTTTGTCAATTTGGGTTCTAAGGATAATTCTGTTGAGATAGCGAAGAAGTATGCAACAACTGTTGAGGAATTTAAAAAAGTCCCACGTATAGAAGATGTGCACCCGCTTTTTATTCCTAAACTAAAATACGATTGGTTCATACTTATAGACCCTGATGAGCGGATTATGCCTGCATTGGCAGAGGATATTAAAAATACACTTGAAACAGCACCTCCCGAGTTGGCAGTTATCAGAGTGCCTATGTTTAACTATTTTAAAGGGAAAAAGCTTAAAGGAACTGTTTATGGTGGAGTTGTGTATGCCCGTTTGCTGTATAAAAAGCAGGGGGTTACCATAGATGATGAAGTTCATGCGGGGATTAAAGTGAAGGAAGGGTATTTGCGAAAAAAAATCCGTTTTACAGGAGAAAACTACGACAAGCATTTTTGGTGCAACAGTTGGAAGCAGCTATTTGACAAGCACAAACGCTATTTGCAGGGCGAGGGGAAAGCCCAATATAATGCAGGCAAGAGATATTCTCTGAACAAGCAATGGCACGACAGCATTATCCGTTTTTACTATTCCTTTAAAACCAAGGAAGGATATAAAGATGGGCTTACAGGCTTTTTGCTCAGCCTTATGGCTGCCCGATATGAGTTTTTGAGTTGGAGGAGTTTGAGAAGATATGAAAAGGAAATAAACAGCTAACTAATCCCCCATGTGTGGCATTTCCGGCATATATCACTTTAATTCTGAACCTGTCAGTGAAAACAAGCTAAAAGCTTTCACGGATTCTATGCTGCATCGTGGTCCTGACGGTGCGGGGTATGAGTGGTTTGATGACAATACATTAGGCTTGGGGCAACGCAGACTGGCAATCCTTGATTTGTCAGAGTCTGGAAAGCAGCCCATGTCTTACGCTGACGACAGGTATTGGATAACTTATAACGGAGAAATTTTTAATTTCCCTGAAATCCGCAGGGAGTTGGAGCAGAAAGGACACAAGTTCCGTTCTGAAACAGATACCGAAGTAATACTTGCTGCTTATGCTGAATGGGGCAAGAGTTGCCTGCATAAATTCAACGGAATGTGGGCTTTTGCTATATGGGACACGCAGGAAAGAGAGCTTTTTCTGGCACGCGACAGATTTGGGATAAAGCCTCTTTACTACCTGCACCAGCCCGACAAGCAATTTGCTTTTGCTTCTGAAACAAGGGCTTTTAAGTTTTTGGAAGATTTTAAACGGGAATTTGATGAAAGCCTGTTACAACTGAATTTGCAGGATGCCTACGCTTTGGAAGGCTTGGGTTATACGCCCTTTAAAAACATTTTACAACTGTTGCCGGCACACTATCTGGTGGTGAAAAAAGGACAGCCTTTGCAGCAAAAAAGATGGTGGCACATAGATGAGCATTTGCAGGAAGAAATTCCCAAAACGCTTGAAAAGCAGGCAGCCAAATTTTATGAATTATTAAGAGATGCTTGCCGTATTCGCTTGGTAAGCGATGTGCCTGTTGCCACTGCTCTGAGCGGAGGCTTGGATTCAAGTTCGGTGTATAGCCTTGTGTCTGACATATTACAAAAAGAAAGCTTGGGACGTGTAAACAAAGATTCTCAAAGGGCATTTACAGCTATTTTCCCTGGTTTGCCACAAAATGAACACGAATATGCACTGAAAGCAGCCTCCTTTTGCGGAGGAAAGATTGAAACCATTGAAACAGATATTGACTCGCTTCCGTCAAAAATACAACAGGAAACGGAATTGGCGGATTTTATAAGCACTTCCCCTATTACTTCCATATCTGCGGTGTATGCAGGTATGAAAAGAAGCGGTATCACGGTTTCTATGGACGGGCACGGAGTGGACGAAATGCTCTATGGATACAGGGATATGGTATATGCGATTTACAACCATGCTCTGTGGCAGGGAAGCGTTCAGCAAACGCAGGACTACTCCCAAGTGTTGCAAAATATGTATCACCCCGAAATGCAGTTTGCTCAACAGCAAAAGTTTGCCCAAGCCCTGACAGATAAAAAAGCAAGAGAAAGCACGCTAAAATTTAGACTGAAAAACACTTTGGGTATAAAACCCAAAGACGAAGGATTTTTTCCTGCTGACTTGCCAAGCCTTAGTGATAAGCCCTATGATTTTTCCGGAAAATCATTGCCTGAACGAATGCTCTATTATGAGTTTTTTCAGCACACACTGCCTGCCTTGCTTCGCAACTTTGACCGTGCGGGTATGATGAACAGTGTAGAAATCCGTATGCCTTTTATGGACTGGCGGTTGGTAAGCTATGTTTTTTCACTTCCTGTGGGTAGCAAAATAGGACAGGGCTTTACCAAGCTCATTGTACGTGAAGCCATGAAAAACCGAATGGACGAAACCGTTCGCACACGTACTTTCAAAGTGGGAATCGGTAGTCCTGTGGAGCATTGGTTTAATGGTTCATTGAAGGAGTGGGTGTTGGATAGTGTGAAAGAAAAACAACAACGAGAGGAGTTATTCAAAGCATACAAATCAGGAGGGTTGAACACGGCTCAAGTAAGAGATGCTTGGTTGGGAATAAATATGGAAATGATAAATTAATTTCTCTGTCATGGTGAGTAGTCCCGAAGGGCGTATCGAACCATGACACCTTGTTTGAATTATCGCCCTTCGATACGATTTTGCCAAAGCGCAAAATCACTCAGGACGACAAACGCTCCTGTCATGGTGAGTGATTCCGCCCTAAGCGGAACGTATCGAACCATGACGAGGGAACACGCCCTTCATCTTTTGCCGCCCTTCGATACGATTTTGCCAAAGCGCAAAATCACTCAGGACGACAAACGCTCCTGTCATGGTGAGTGTTCCGCCCTTCACCTTTTGTCGCCCTTCGATACGCTCGAACAAGTTCTCGCACTCAGTGTGACAAAAGGAGTTGGAGTTTTAAAAGATATCCGTAACATGTCATGGTGAGTAGTCCCAAAGGGCGTATCGAACCATGACACCTTGTTTGAATTGTCGCCCTTCGATACGATTTTGCCAAAGCGCAAAATCACTCAGGACGACAATTTTATACGCTTGTCATGGTGAGTGTTCCGCCCTAAGCGGAACGTATCGAACCATGATGAGGGAACACGGCTCCTCATCTTTTGTCGCCCTTCGATACGCTCGAACAAGTTTTCGCACTCAGTATGACAAAAGGAGTTGGAGTTTTGAAAGATATCCGTAACATGTCATGGTGAGTGATTCCAAAGGGCGTATCGAACCATGACACCTCATTTGAATTATCGCCCTTCGATACGATTTTGCCAAAGCGCAAAATCACTCAGGACGACAAACGCTCCTGTCATGGTGAGTG